>ERZ869909.223-NODE-223-length-84566-cov-7.348176_pt1 | contig 84566 bp, 77 predicted proteins | sample MGYA00520892_ERZ869909 | MGnify/ENA primary metagenome ERZ869909 (study PRJEB32215, sample SAMEA104723947) | bioreactor metagenome | biome: bioreactor; feature: anaerobic bioreactor; material: water | place: China | collected 2015-03-12 ...
GTTGGTTGGGACCGTGTGCTTGGGGATCGATTCGCCGCCGGTGAGTCACTTTGGTTGCGGCTATGCCGCGATGGGCTTTCATGTTTTGCCCCGTTGGGGCACGGGAAGCCGATAGGAATTGCGTGATTTTCATCCAAGGCTGATCGATTGTCCTTAACCATTTCACAATACCCATTCTTCTTCCGTACATCCCGCGCATCGGCTACGGATTTAATCAAATCGCTCTAGCCAACGCTGCCAAGCGCTAGCGCGGGCCCCTTCCCTCCGCCACGGCCGCGAATTCGTGGAGCCATTCCTCGAGGTTGGTGTATCCATTGCCGTTGCTGTCCTCGTTGGGATTGGCCGGAATGTCCAACTCGCGGCGAACGGGCATGACCATGGGCAATCCGCCCACCTCCGACGGCGAATCGATGATCGCGCCCGCGGCATTTCGCACGGATTCCACAACACGAAGGTCCACCTCGTCGCGCGCGGATGCCCATGCGCCGGCGGTATCGAGTACGCGCTCCATCACTTCTTCCGGCGGTATCAGCGTGAGCGGGGCAAGCGTCACCATCGGAACATCCACCAGCAGACCGGAAACAAAGATGCCGCGCGTCGGCAAGAAGTAGCCGCCGTTGAGTCGCACGCGGTTGTTGGCCTCGTGAATGCGTGTGCCACGCGACAGGCGCATATCCCGGCTGATCATGCGCACGAAGCGGCCGGAATCCGGCCCCGGCGCCATGACATTGTTCAGCACCGTGCTGATGCTTGGCCCCGAGCGCTCCGGATCGCTCCAGCGAATGGCGTCCCGCCCGGGGTTGTGAATGTAGTTGTTCGCAACGAGGGCGGAGACATTGCCCTTGATCAGCGGATTCCGGCGCATGTTGTGGGCGAACAGGTTGTTCAATACCGAAATTCGGCGCGTATTGTCGCCAATGAGCAAGCCCTTGGAATGCTCCACCTTCGAATGCAACGAGCGAGACAGGTTCTCCGCGATGATGCAGTTCGAAAAGGTGATGTCGTGCAGGTTGCGGCCCCAGGTGCTTGTGCCTTCGTCGATGGCCCAGGCGATGGAGCAACGGTCAATAACCACGCGCTGGCCCCCTTGATGCACACCGATGCCATCGCGGCTGTCGGGGTCCGGACCATTGGGATGATCGCCCACGCGCAGGCGCAAGTGCTGAATCAACACATCGTGGGTGACGACATCGATGCCCGCCCCGGCAATCGTGATGCCCGGCGGCGGTGCGGTCTGACCCGCGATGGTTACAAAGGGCTCCGTGACCACCAGCAGATGATGCGTCTCGATGATCCCGCCCACCTCGAACACGATGGTGCGCGGTCCGGGCATCTGGATGGCCTCCTGCAAGGAACCCGGGCCCGTGGCGTCCAATGTCGTGACGCGAATGACCCGGCCTCCACGGCCTGCGGGCGTATCGGTGCCGAATCCCTCGGCTCCGGGAAAGACGGGCAGCGCGCCGCGCAAATCCACCTCGGCCTGAAAAGGTTCGCGCCCCATGTCGTGCCGATTGGACGGGCTGAACATATAGATGATAACGGCAACAGGCATGAACAGCAGCAGGGCGAGGAGCAGGCGGGGTATGACTGAATTCACGCGTTCAGGCCTCGTTGCCATTCGCCATCATGGACTCTTTCAGCTCGCCCAATTGATCCGATAGCAGCACCTTGTAGATTTCGGGATTCCGCAGCCGCTTGAACTCCTCGGGAAGCGCCTGAATCTGTGCTTGCGCCCGATCGCGGACCTCCGCAATCGGCGGGGACTGGCCCACGCGCCGTCCGTTCTCAAACACGGTGTTGAGCAGGTCTTCGCACGAGGCTGCCGGCGCAAGGCGCGCGGTCCGATGCGGCAACACGCGATCCCGCCCGGCAATCGCACCACTTTCCGGGAAGGTTTCGTCGTCGCCGTAGGCCACATCTCCCAAGGGGTTGCCGCCAGGAGCGTAATACCGCACGAGGCGCTTGTGGCCGGGGTCGGTCGCCTTGGCCAGGTTCGACGAAATCTTGATGCGCGGGCGCCATGCGCCGTTTTCCTTCGCCGCCACGAGCTTGTAGACGCCGTTGAGCGCGGGGCAGTCGAACGCCGTGAGCAGGTGCGTGCCGACGCCCCATGCATTGATGCGCGCCCCCTGCCGCTTCAGGTCGGCGATGAGGTCTTCGTCCAAATCGTTCGAGGCGACGATCAGGGGATCATCGAAACCTGCGTCGCGCATCAGTTTCCAGGCTTGCTTGCTGAGCTTGGCCAAGTCACCCGAGTCCAGCCGGATGGCCGGCCGTGTCATCTGTCCCTCGGCGTGCATTTCCTTAAACACACGAATGGCGTTCGGAACCCCGCTGCGAATGGTGTCGTAGGTGTCGACCAGCATGGTGCAACGCTTGGGAAAGGCCGCGGCAAAGGCTTTGAAGGCCTCGTATTCACTGGGAAAACTCATCACCCAGCTGTGGGCGTGCGTACCCGCCACGGGGATGCCATACACCTTGCCCGCGAGCACATTCGAAGTGGTTGCGCACCCGCCGATGTGCGCCGCGCGGGAACCGCTCAAGCCGCCGTCCGGGCCATGGGCACGCCGCAGGCCAAAGTCCATCACCGGGTCCCCTTCCGCGGCCAGGCAGATGCGCGCCGCCTTCGTGGCGATGAGGGTCTGGTGGTTGAGGAAATTGAGCAGGGCCGTCTCCAGCAACTGGGCCTCGAAGATGGACCCCTCGATGACGACCAGCGGCTCGTGCGGAAAGACGACCGTACCCTCGGGCACGGCGCGAACGGTGCATGCCGGGCGAAACGCGCGCAGGTATTTGATGAATTCATCGCTGAATACATCGAGCGAGGAAAGATACGCGAGGTCGTCCTCCTCAAAACGCAGATTCTCGAGGTAATTGAGGAAGGGCTCGAGCCCTGCGCAGACCCCGAAGCCCGCATGGGGCGGCAGGGAGCGAAAGAAGTACTCGAAGCAGGCCTGCTGGTCGACCCGTCCCTCCTTGAGGTAGCCCGCCATCATCGTGAGTTCGTAAAAGTCCGTGAGCAAGGCCAACCCCGCCCGGGACCGCCATGGCGATTCCGGCGCGCTCATCGCAGCTCTCCCGACTGCGCACGCTGCACGCCGGCCGCCTCCATATCGGCGATTGCCTGGAGCGCCGAGCCCGCGGGGTAGTCCACCCCCCGGCAGCCGTCTTCGATCAGCACGGTCTCAAAGCCGGCCGCGCGCGCATCGATCGCGGTCTGTTTCACGCAGTAGTCCGTCGCCAGGCCGCACACGAATACGCGCGTGACGCCCCGGCTGCGAAGCCGATCGGCGAGGTCGGTGTCCTGAAAGCCGCTGTAGGCCTCGGCCTCGGGGTCTGTCGCCTTGCTGATGACGTGGGCGTCATCCGGCACGGTGAGGTCCGCGTGAAATTCCGCGCCCTTGGTTCCGGCAACGCAGTGCTGAGGCCAGCTCCCATCCATGAATGCGGGTTCCTCGGCAAAGCTGCAATGGTCCGGCGGGTGCCAGTCGCGCGTAAAAACCCGCGTCTTGAAGCGCGGCGTGAGGGTGTTGATCAACGGCACGACGGCATCGCCCTCGGTGATGCCCAAGGCGCCGCCGGGACAAAAGTCGTTCTGCACATCCACCACGATCAGCGCATCCGAATCTTGAATGTTCATGCGACACCTCCGTATGGGCGTGCCATGTGGTGCATGGCGAGCAAGCCGAGCGTGTAGCGGCGCGGGCCGGGCCCCTCCAGCGGAGAGATCAGACCACCCGCCGCGAGGGTCTGCTCGATGGCGTCCCCCTGCCGGGCATCGAGTTGCAAGGCGCGGAAGAATGGCGCGAGGGAGCCGTCCTCGAGCGGCGCCGGCAGCGCTTGCGTGACGGCCGGCTGCCAGAAGTGGGCCTGGAGATAATCCAAGGCATACGCGATGACCATCCGGTGATCAAAGGCCAGTTCCGGCAGTTCGAATACCGGATGCCAACCCGTGCTGCTCGCATCGCTCCCCGCCACGGGGTTTACGCGGGACCGATCGACCAGCGCGGCAAAGGCCACCGTGATATACCAGCCCCGCGGATCGCGGCCGGGGTCGCCAAACGAGCGGAACTGCGCCAGCTCGATATTGGCCACGCCCGTTTCCTCCGCCAACTCGCGGCGGACGCAATCTTCAAGCGATTCCCCCTCATCCACATGGCCGCCCGGCAGGGCCCAAGCCCCCTCAAAGGGCGGGTGCTTGCGCTCGATCAGCAATACATCCAACCCGTCGTTTCCCAAGGAAAAAACGACGGCATCAGCCGTTACTTTCGGCCGCGGCCACGGGTCGTTGTTCGAATCCGGCATGGTGTCTCCACTTTCGTCGCACTGCGCTTCACCCTATGCCATTGAGCGCCAAGGGGGCAAGCCCCGATTCGAATGCTGAACGCAGGATTCCATGACAACTTCTGCGAAAAAGGGGTGAACATTGAGCCCCCTTTTCGCCGAATCCATCCTCAGGCGTTGCGCTTTCGCAGCAGATCATTCAAGGCCTCGCGCAGGAGCTGGGCCTCGTTGATTTTGTCGCGCTCGGCGAGGCGGCGCAGGCCCATGAGTTGCCCCTGGGTGTAATGGCTGGTCTTCGTCACCATTTTCTCCTCGCGGGCGAGGCAGGTCTTGTTCTGTCCGGTGACCTTGGCGCGGTAAAGGGCCTCGGAGGCCTTGTGCACGAGGGCGGCGGAGTCCTCGCCATCATCCGGGCACGCGGCGACACCCGCGCTAACCGTGATGCGGACTTCTTCCTTCCCAATGACGAGAGGGGCGTCGACGGCCTGCCGGCACGCATCGGCCCGCATGAAGGCGCTCTCCTTTTCCAACTCCGGCCAGACAATGGCGATGGCGTCTCCGCCGAATCGGAAGGCGTGCCCCCCTTCCCCGCACTTGGCGAGGGTTCCGGCAACAGCCTTGAGGACCGCATCCGCGGCGGGTTCACCACGCGCGGCGTTCAATGCGCCAAAGCGGTCAAGGTCGAATACCGCCAATGACGCGCTGCTGGAGATCTTCGCGGCAACGGCCACCACGGCGGGCCACCATTCATCAAAGATGGCGCGTGGAGGCAGGCCGGTGAGGGCGTCCACCTCGTGTCTTGGAAGTGCTGGGATGCTTTTCTTGCTCATACCCATGGAACGATACATAGGCCGGGAGCCATCGGGCAAGACTTATTTGTAGGCCGACCGACCGGTGCTATACTCGCGCCCATGAGCATTCCAAACCTTGACCGCGCGAATCTCGACTATCACCGTGAATGCCTCGGCCGATTGACGGCGGATATACAGCCGGCCTGGGGCAAGCTGACGCCCACGCGTGTGTGCACGCACTTGTCGTATTTCATCGGGCTGTCCCTGGGCGATGAGGGCGAGTTGAAGGCGATCATGCCGCGCCCGCTGCAACCACTGATGCGCTGGGTCTTCTTCGAGTTGATTACGACATGGCCGAAGGGGATTAAGTCGCCTGAATTCATGGCCCCGGCCTCGCAGGCCGCCTTCGAGGATGAGCGCGACCGGTGCCTGACCGTGCTGGAGCGCTTCATCAAGGAAATGGAGGCCGACCCGGACCGCAAGACCTTCTCGCCCGCCTTTGGCTATGTGCCTCTGTCGTACTGGGCCCGGCTGCACGGCGTGCACTTCCACCACCATTACCGGCAATTTAATTTGTTGCCGTAAGGCCTACGCGCACGCACTCTACCCCATGCCGTCCCGCCAGAAGACGCCCGTCAACAGCGAAGTCTTGCACCACACCATCTGCCGCCTGCCTTCTGCATCGCGGTAATTGACGAGGTAGTGCCGCTCGCCCTTCTCGAAGAAGAACCCCGGCGCAAAGGGCGCCCATTGCACGGAGACTTCCTGCCAGCCCTTGTTCCGCGCCGCCTCCTCCACTCGCGCCTTGTCCACGAAGTGAAGAATCACGCGAATGACAAGACCGATGAGCAGAATCAGGATGAAAAAGATGGTCCCTGAGCTTGAATCCATTGGAAAACCCCTACCCCCGCCAGAAGACGCCCGTCAATAACGATATTTTGCAGTAGACCGACCGGCGCGTCCCAAGCTCATCCAGATACGACACCCGGTAGTGGCGCTCGCGGCGCTCAAACAGAAACCCCGGAGCAAAGGGAGCCCAGGCGATGTCGACATCCTGCCAGCCCTTCTGCCGCGCCGCTTCCGAAATCCGCCCCTTGTCAACGAAGTGCATGATAACTCGCTTGATGAACATGACTGCAAGCGCTGCTCCGAGCATTCCCAGCATAATGATCGCGAGAATGGCCGTGTTGAGAATATCTTGTGCCCCTGTCACATCGTCGGAAGTCATGTGCTCACCCTACTGCTGACTTATCTCGTGGGATCCTGCGGAGTCATCATCCCGCCGCCGCCTTCACCTGCTCGACCAGCCGGCAGACCCGATCAAACGGCGTGTGCCGCAGCAGGCCGTGGCTCAAATTAAAAATGTGGCCGCGGCATTCGCCCTCGGCGACGATTCGCTTCACTTCCTCCGCGATGACCGCCTCGTCGCCGTCGGCCAGCAGGATGTTGTCGAGGTTGCCCTGCACGACCGTATCCGCGCCGAGTGCGGCCCGGGCCTGCGTGATGGTAATGGCCGACGACAGGCTCACAATCGACGCCCCGCTCTCCTTAAGCGACGCCGCGTCGGCCCAGTCCCGCGCGAACATGATGGTCGGCACCGACTGCCCGATCGCGTCGAACACCTGCTGCTGATAGGGCAGGGCCCACTCGCGATAGGTGGCCTCATCGAGCAGATGCGCGGCGGACTCGAATAGTTGCACGGCATCGGCCCCGGCCTCGATCTGCAATGTCAGGTAATCAATCGTCATGGCGGTGAGTTTATCGAGCAACTTGCGGGCGGCGGCCGGCTGCTCGCGCAGCAGGGCCATGGCATGCGGGGCGCTGTCCCCGAAGCTCTTGCCCTCCGCAAGAAACACGAGGAGCGTCAGCGGGGCGCCCGCAAAGCCCAATACAGGCATCGCGCCATCGAGTTCCGCCTTGACCCTCGCAAAAATATCCGGCACAAAGGGCAATTCCTCGGCCATGTCGAACCGATGCAAGGCTTCGGCATCCTCCACCGAGCGAATGGCCCGCTCGAACACCGGGCCGGGGTCAAAGATGAAGGGGGCGCCCATCGGCGCGAGCGGGGTGAGGATGTCCTGAAAGTAGATGATGGCATCCACCCCGAAGCGTGCAGGCAGGAGCGAAATCTCGGCGGAAAGCTCCGCATGGCGAAAGAGATCGTGCAAGGGCAGGCCGCAGCGCTCGCGCAATGCGTTGTATTCGGGGTCGGTGCGGCCGGCCTGGCGCATCAGCCACACGGGCGGCCGCGGGGTGCGCTCGCCATGGGCCGCGCGGAGGAGCAGGTCATTCGTGATGGCAGTGGTCATGCAGAACTTTCTTGGCAGGGCGCCGTGGCAATCATGTGCAGCGGACTGCGTTGATAGGGAAGGAACATGGCGGATTCGATGAGAAGCTTGTAGGGACCAAACGACACCGGCAGCCATTCAGGCTGGCTGTCGCGATAGGCAATACTCAGCAGCAACACATCGCGGTTGGTAAAGGTCACCTCGACGAACAGGGTGCGGCTGCTGGGCATCACCCGGGTGGAGATATTCTTCACGGAACCCCGGACCCGCCCGCGGGCGTCCTGAAAATTCGACAGCGCCTCGGGCGTCAAGGCAGCCGGCTGTGGTTCACCCGCGCCGCCGGATTGCATCAGGGCGTCGACATAGCCCGGCATTCGCATCGGCAGCACGGCAAGCGTGGCGGATTGGGCGGCCATCATCAGGCAGAGGGCCACGAACGCAATCTGCACGATGAAAAAAGGCAGCGGTGGGCGCCAGCCACGCTCGCGCGAGATCCCCCATACGATGGAGATCATGCACAAGGTGGCCAGGAAGCTCCACACGAGGGTTTGGAACAATTGTATCGAATCCACGGCGAATCTCCGCACTTCCTGCGCTGTATTCATACCATTTTTGGGCCGATGAATGCCCGATTCCCTGGAGGGCGTTCCCAATTTGAACCTCACCCGATATACTGGTCATTGGCGCAATCAAGCTGCCGCCGTAGTCCACCGGGAGCAATACAATGCCCTATTTGGTTCGACTATTCGGCCTGATGCTCATGGTATCCGTGACGGTGCCCCTCGCGGCCCATGCGCAAGCGACGCACCCGCTGCTGCAGGAGGCGAAGGAGATGCTGGAGGCTGCACAACCATCGCCACACCCCACGGGCGGGCTCTCGTATGTCTATCCCCCACCCCCAGAACGCGACGGCCTGGCGCGCCGCCTGCACGAAGCCGCAGGACAGGAGCACGATCCGGAGACGCGATTGCGCCTGCACGAAAGCGCGATTGCACTGTATACGATTCATAACGGGATCGCACCAGAGCCGTTCGTGGAGGCCTTCGTGGCGGACGCCCGGGCGGCGGGGGATTTCGCGCGGGAAGTGGCGGCGATGGAGGAAGTCATCCGGATTACGCGAGACGCCTGGCGCGAAGGCGAAAACGCGCTGGGGGTGTACGGCGAACTGGAGGAATTGCTGCGCCACGCGCCGCCCGAGTTGGCCCCGCAGTACGAGGAACGGCTGATGGCGCTTCAGGCCGAGACCGCGGAGTATGTGCTTCGGTACCGCCACCACCTGGGCGACGAGGACGCCATGCTGGATGAGGCCATCCAGCGGTTCGAGGCCTACTTCGAGCAGATCACCGCGATGGACCATGACACCTTGGGGCATCTTTGGAGTTTGGCGGAAGCGTATGAGCATGGGGAACGATTCGATGACGCCGCGGAAACCTATTGGTCGGCGTACGAGCATACGGTGTCACTCGGCCCATCCGAAAGTGCCTGGCTCAGACGCCTTCACGCGCCATCATCCGCATTCAAGGGCTACCTGCGAAATGCGCTCGGGGAAGATTCCGACGAATTCCGGGATGAATTCCGCAATTTCCTGCTCGAGCATCCCCCCGACGGCCGCACGACGACACACTTGACGCGGCTCGTCGGCACTTGCATGGAGGCAGGCGAATACGAGGAGGCCATCCCCTTGCTCAAGCGCTGGGTCGAGGTGAACGAAGACAACCTCCTCCCGCACTTCCGCCTCGGCACCGCCCTGATGCTCGCCGGGTACACGGAAGAGGCCGAGGCCGTGTTTGAGCGCATTCGCACCATGGCTGGCCGCGAAAATACCTTCGTGCTCATGGCCGAGAACGAACTGTATGCCATTCGCGGCGGCCAGCGGACAGGCGGTTCCTGGTGGATGAGCGCCGTCGACCGCGTAGCGGATTGGGCCGTGGCGGTCGAGACGAACGACACCCCCACACAACCGCGGGTTGCGGCTCTCCCGGTCCATGCTGCCTCGGAACCTGAACCCGCAGGCATGAGCCTGATGTTGCCCGTCGTGATGGTTACGCTGGTGCTGGTGGCCACCATCCTCCTCATCGTCGCGCGCCGTATCGTGTGAGTCGCTGATGGTTCCAGCGGAATTGAGTGATCTGCTACGATACCAGCGCAGCAAATCGCCGTAATCTGGTGAAGCACACTGCCAGCCTGGGGAGATGACGAATATGCGGTTGCTATTGGCATTCTTGGTTGCGATGGGTGTCGCCGCGTCCAGCATGGCGGCGGAATGGATGGACGCGCGCATCTCGTTGACGGCGGGTGAGCAGATCAGCCGCTTTGTGCCCATCCACATTCCATTTGCGTGGGACATCGAAGAGGGCGCGGATATTGGGGTGCGTCAACCGAGCACGGGGCGTACCTTTCCCGCCCAGGTGCGCGAGGGCGTATTGACCTTCGTGGCCGAGGGCGCGCTGCCCGGCGCGGAGCACACCTACATCCTCGTGCGGGGTCCGCAGGGCCGCCAGCCCCGGGTGAAGATCACACCGATCGAGGGCGAGGACGCCCTCCGGGTCACCATCGACGACGAGCATTTCACCACCTACCATTTCGCAAACGAGCGCGACGGCGAAGTGGTCAAGAAGCCGTATCTCTGGCCGGTCTTGGCGGGACGAGCGGGCGTGCCCGTGACCCGTGGATACCCAATGGAGCCCACGGAGGACGGCGACGATGATCACCCGCACCATCGCTCCTTCTACACGGCGTTTGGCGATGTCAATGGCGTGGACCTGTGGGCGGAAGGACAGAACAGCGGCGTGCAGTTCAGCCAATCGGTCACGCACGGCAGCGGGCACGCATTCGGCTGGATCACGGCGCAAAACGAGTGGCGTGACAAGGACGGCACCCCCATCATCAACGAGATGCGCGAGTACCGTTTCTACGCGACGCCCGCCGGGGCCCGCCTGTTCGATTTGCATGTATCGTTCACCGCGGCACACGGCCCGGTGACCTTTGGCGACACGAAGGAAGGCGGCATCGCGGCGATGCGCGTCGCGTATGCCCTCAACGCCACGGGCGACGGCACCATGACGACCTCGGAGGGCGTCCGGGTCGACCGGACGACGCCCGAGCGTCAGATCTGGGGTTTGCCGGCGGCCTGGCTGGACTACTACGGCCCCGTGGGTGAGGCGGGCGTGCACGGCATCGCCATCCTCGATCACCCGTCCAATCCACGCCACCCGACGCGATGGCACGCGCGCAAGTACGGCCTCGTGGGCGCTAACATCTTCGGCCTGTCGGATTTTACGCAGGGCGAGGAAAACGGCGACCTCGAACTCGGCGAAGGCGAGACGCTTTCGTTCAACTACCGCATGGTCGTCCACGAGGGCGACACCGAATCCGCCGATATTGCCGCGCGTTTCGCTGATTTCGCCGCCCCCCCCACCGTGGCGTGGGTGGAATAGTTCGGCCGAATCCAGCGAATACGGCCCTCGATCCGCCATCGCGACTGCGTGCGGGACTGCATGCGCGCCGCCGTGTCTGGTAGCATGCGACCCTCGCAAGGAACCACCATGCCCAGACCGTACCCTTCAACTCGCCGTTCACCTCTGATCCCGGCGCTGGATATCGTCGCATGGGGCGTTGTGCTCGTGTATGCCGAGGCGCTACGCGCGCACCGCTCCGCGTATTGGCCCGGCCCCTCGTGGGAGGGATGGCTCGGCAGCGGGATGGCCTTCGCGCTCTACACCGTGGCGATCGCCCTGGTCGTCGCCTTGATCTGCGCCATAGGCTCCGTACTGCCTCGTCTCCGCAATCAGCTCCTCGATAACGCCGCCCCGCTCGCCGCCCTGGCCGTCTGGGCCGTTGTTGCCGCCATTGCGGGCGAGCCCGCCACGACCGTGGGCCTCGGCGTCTTCTTCCTTGCCGCCGCGTACGCCACCGCCGGGTACCTGCTGCGTCACCTGCGGCCCGAGGGGCGGGTCTGGCTGCCCTTCGCCCTCATCGTGGCCTTCACCGGAGGATTCCTCTCCCTCAGCATCGCCGATTCCCTCTTCTTCCTCACGCCCGCGCGCGCGGATGCGGCGTCCGCCTTCACCCTCGTCCATGTCGCCTTCGTTCTCGCCGTGCTGGCGGCCGCCATCCCCATGGCCGCGCGCGCCGTGCCCGGGGTCGTTGCCGTGTTGGGGCTGGTGATGGCCTTCGCGCCCGGCATGATCTGGATCGTGCAGCCCTCCCGCATCCCCGCGCCGGATGGCGCCCCGCCCAATGTGGTCTTCATCACTTTCGATGCCTTACGCGCGGATTGGATCAGCACCTATGGCGGCCCCGTGCCGATGCCCGCGTTCGAGCGCCTTGCGGGGGAGGGCATCCAGTTCGAGCACGCCTACACGCTCGGGCCCTGGACGATTCCCTCAATGTTTGCCTGCATCGCCTCGCAATACCCGGAGGCGCTGCCGCCCGGGGCTGATCGTGACCAGCTCGCCGCCGAGATGGCCGGGTATCGATTCGAGCCGGGGGAGGCGACCCTTGCCGAGCGCGCAACAGAGGCGGGCGCACTCACGGCAGCATTCGGGGGCAATTCCCTGCTCGACCATCCCGATGGCATCCTGCGCGGTTTCGTCATGCACCAAGTCTGGCCGCACCGGCCGCCCGTTCGATACGGCCTGCTCGAGCATGCCCCGTTGTTGCAGGCGGCATGGCATGCACTCGGGCTTCCGGGCGTCGAGGAGCGGCCGGTCGACACGACGCGTATCCTGCAGGCCCGCGCGGAGACCTTCATACGCAGGAACGCGGGTGGCCGATACTTCCTTTGGGTGCATTTCATGGACCCACACGGGGCCTTTGCCCCTCCCCCACGCTTCCGTCCAGTGGATTCGCCTTGGGCGGTCTACTGCAATGCGGACCCGCGCTGGGAAACCCCGTTGACCGACGCCGATGGCCGCCTTGAGGTCACGGATGCGGAGCGCGAGGCCATTCGGGCGCTGTATCAAGGCGAAATGCGCTACATCGACGAGGCTCTTGGGGCCGTGCTCGACACGCTGGATGAATCCGGCGTGCGGAACCGTTCGTTCGTGATCGTCAGCTCAGACCACGGCGAGGAATTTTGGGACCACGGTGAGTTTGGCCATGGGCACAGCCTGTACGACGAAATGGTCCGCGCGCCGCTGATGGTGACGGGTCCTGGCATCCCTGCCGCGCATTCCATCGCACAACCCATTTCGCACCTTGACCTGATCCCCACGATGGCGAGTCTTCTGGGTGTTGAGGCCGACCCGGGCTGGCTGGGCATCAACCGCGCCCCGCATTGGCTCACGGGTGAACCGGGGCCGGCTGAGCCCGTCTTTGCCCAAGGCACGAACCTGTACAGCCGCCACGGGCCGCAGCAGATGATGATCGCCGACGGCATCAAGTACATCCGCAGCCTCGACGGGGACTGGGAGACCGCCTACTCCCTTCTTGATGGCCTCGAAATCGCCTTGCCGCCAGCGGAAGTACAGCGCCGGGCGGGGGTGATGGGGGCTCTGCCCGTGCGGGGCACCGGACCGGAGGGGTCGGAACTGGACGAGACCGTTCAGGAACAGCTGCGCGCATTCGGCTATGTACATGAATAATCTCAATTTTCGCACCCCAACTACCCCTATATGCTGGTACAATACCGTCACGAATGTGCAGGAGGTTGTGTGAGTAGCGGAATTGAACTTCCCGATGCGGCAAAAAGCCTTGCCGAGGCGCCCGTTTTGCGTTTTGACGCGGAAGGGCGCATTCAGCATTGGAACCAAGCCGCCGTCATTCTGCTCGGCCTTGAGGCGGGCATGACCCCAACCGTCTGGGATGTGCTGCCGGAACTCCCCAAGGTCGAGACTCGCCGGCTAATCGAGGGCGGTGAGCACTTCCGGTGGACCATGCGCGTGCGGCATTACCCCTGCACGATCGCCATGTTCGGCCTTCCCGAGCACGGCGAGGGCATCCTGTGCATCCACGAGCACTGGCACAGCCCCTTTCTCAAGGATTTCCTGACGCGCCTGGCGGAAGTCGGGGGCTCGGGCGGCCGCACCCAGTTCTTCGATGTCCTCGCCGAGCATCTCGCGGCGCTGCTTGAGGTCCCGTTTGTGCTGGTGGGTGAATTGACGGGCTACCCCCTTCGCAAGCTGCGCATGCTGGCGCTCCGCAACAACAACGAAAATCTCAATGGGCAGGAGTTCGTACTCTCCCGCTCCCTCTGCGAGCGCATCCTGCGCAGCAGCCCCTCGGTGGTCTCCCTTGCCGATGGGGTCGCGCACGAGTTCCCCAACGACACCCTCATCCATGACATCGGCATTCAAAGCGCCTCCGGCGTGGCGATCACCAGCGTGGCGGGCGAGCCTGTCGGCGTGATCGTGGCCATGCACACGCGCCCATGGCGAGCGCAGGAAATCGATGAGCATCTGCTGCGCCTCTTTTCCGCATACGCCGCCGCCGAGGTGGTCCGCATGCACGGCGACCGCGAGATGCAGTTCCTCGTGACCGACCTGCGCCAGCGGATGAAGGAGCTGTCGTGCTTCTACGGCCTTCTGGAATCCATCCGCACACGCGAAAAGCTTTCCGATGTCTGCCACGACCTCGCCGAGTTGCTGCCCGATGCGTGGCAGTATCCCGACATCGCCCGCGCACGCATCATCATCGATGGCAATGAGTTCGTCCGCGAGCCCTTCACCGACACCGTGTGGGGCATGTCCTCCGCCGTGATTGCCAATGGGCGCGCGCGGGGCATGGTGCAGATGTTCTACATGGAAGACCGCACCACCGCCGAACTGGGCGGACCCTTTCTCGCCGCCGAGCGCAACCTGCTCGACGCGATCGCGCGCATCCTTGGCGAGGCGGTGCAGCGGCGCGAAGTCGAGGCCGAAATCCGCGAAAAATCCGCCTCCCTCGTCCACGAACGAAACCGGCTTGAGGCCATTCTGCGCAACATTGGCGATGGCGTCGTTGTGACGGACGCCGACAACGCCGTGCTGCTGATGAACCGTGCCGCGCTGCAACTGCTGGGCATCACCGATGGCGAGCCGACGGGCACTGATTTCCTCGGCCTGCTGCAAGACGATGCCTTCCGCACGCTGTGGCAGGATACAGCCGCCAACAGGGCCGCGCTCGTGCGTGAGGAAATGACGATTTACCATCCCAAATCCCGCACCATTGCGATGACCCGCACGGAGATCCCGGACCTTGCCGATGGCCGCCCGGGTTTCGTGAGCATCATGCACGATGTGACCAAGGAGCGGGAGATCGACCGGATGAAGAGCGACTTCGTCTCGTCGGTCTCGCATGAGTTGCGCACACCGATGACCTCCATCAAGGGCTTCGTACATACGCTCATGCGCAAGCCCGACATGGACCCGGAAAAAGCGCGCCACTTTCTCAGCATCATCAGCCAGGAGAGCGAGCGCCTCCTGCACCTCATCGAGGACTTGCTCACCATCTCGCGCATCGAGGCGGGCGCCCTGCAACTCGAGCAACGCACCGTGCACCTGCGGCGCGAACTCGAACGCGTGACCGCGGCCGTCGAGCCCCAGCGCGCGAAAAAAAACATCACCATTTCCATCGAGTCCGACGCGGATCTGCCCGCCGTGCACGCGGACTCCGAAAAACTGTACGCAGCCATCCTTAACCTGCTCGACAACGCCCTCAAATTCACGCCGTCGGGCGGCTCGGTTTCCCTGGGTGCCCACCCGTCCGAACGCGGAGTCGAGGTGTACATTCAGGACACCGGCATTGGCATCCCGCCCGCAGACAAGGAGCGCATCTTCGAGCGCTTTTACCGCGTGGAGCGGCCGGGGGAGGAACATGCCGGCACGGGCCTGGGACTGTTCATCGTGAAGCAAATCGTGGAGCAACACGGCGGGACCATCGAGGTGGAGAGCGAAACCGGCAAGGGCACGCGCTTTACCATCGTTCTGCCGCGAAGACCCGGTGTCACCAAGGTGGAGGGAGCGGCCTGATGGCACCCCAAGGCGATTGCATCCTCATCATCGAGGACGACCCGAACATGCGCGAGCTGCTGAGCTACAATCTCGGCGAGGTGGGCTACACCGTGATCGAGGCCGCCGACGGACGGGATGGCTTCAGTAAACTCGAGTCCGAACCGCCCGACCTGGTCCTCTGCGATGTCATGATGCCCCACATGAACGGCTTCGAGTTGCGCGACGCCATGCTCGTCGAACCTTCGCTGCGCGACATTCCCTTCATCTTCCTCACCGCCAAATCCAGCGCCGAGGACCAGGTGCACGGGCTGCAGAGTGGCGTGGACGAGTACATCACCAAGCCCTTCGATGTGGATGTCCTTCTCGCCCGTATTGAGGCCGTCCTCCAGCGCCGCCAGAACTTCGCGCGCCTCGCCAGCATCGACAGCCTCACCGAGTTGCTCAACCGGCAGGCCACCGAGCGCGCCATTAAACGGGAACTCGGCCGCATCCGCCGCTACCCGACCCTCGCGACCCTCATCTTCCTCGACATCGACAATTTTAAAGGTCTCAACGACGAGTACGGCCACGCCCTGGGCGACAAGGTGCTCATCCACCTCGCCGAGATCTTCGTGGCCCAGAGCCGCGCGGTCGATATCGTCGGGCGCTATGGCGGCGAGGAATTCCTCCTCTTCTTCCCCCAGACCCCCATGGCCGAGGCCCAGGCCGTCGTCAGCCGCATGCTCGAGCGCTTCCGAACCCCCATGGACGAACTGCCCGGCGTCGAGTTGTCCTTCAGCGCCGGCGCCGTCGAGGTGCCCCGCGACGGCGTCGAATTCGAAGAGCTACGCGACCGCGCCGACGCCGCCATGTACCATGTCAAGCACAACGGCAAAGGCCGCATCGAAGCCTGGCAGGAAGGCATGGAAATGCGCGCCAGTGTGAACGGAAACGGCGGGGCGTAGGGGCATTTCGATGTGGCCGGTCTCCCGTATCCTCCCTCTCCCCCTGGGAGAGGGCCGGGGTGAGGGTGAGACATGTGCATGCCCCCCCCAGTGGCTAAGAAAGCACGGATCAATACTGGCTGCAACCACATTCTATTGGCAGTTCTCGGTGGCTGACGATTCCGGAATTGAACCACAGAGGCACAGAGAGCACAGAGAGTGGAAGTTGAGCCGTCCTCAGCCCTTGGAGAGCGGAATAAATCGGTCCTGTATCCATCCGCCCGTGATAGAGATTCCGAGAACGCCGTCGTCGATGATCAGGCCGTAGCAGTTTCCGTCCGTCGCAACAGAAGGATCCGGCCAACAAAAACCGAAGATTGTTCGATTCAAGCTGGCGGAAGCGGGCTTGGAACGGAGCTTGATGTGTTTCATGGTTCTCTCTCTCCCATTGTCGATGTGGATGCACTAAAAAAACGAAGCCGCTGGATGGCTGTACTACAGGACCGGCTTCGGGGGCTAATGGACTACTTCCGTGTCGTGACGGGGCGCCACCCCGAGCCACCAAGCTCCATGCTGAAGCACTTTGTCAAAGTGCAGAACCCCCCGCCATTCTCGGGTATTTGAGCCGTTTTTCCGCTGCAGCGGGCCGGGATGTCCGTCTAATGTGATTCATCTGCTTCTCTCCATCTCGGTTGGTCTTCCTCTGGTTCCCAAGTTGCACTTTGGGAACCTCTCTCACATGTGAACCATCGTCGTGCACTCGGAGCATTCCCGAGTGCAACTTGGGAACGAGCGGGGATGGTGGCTTACTTCTTCGCCGAGGGCAGATACTCCTCAAGCCAACGCATCTCTTGGTAGCATCCGCAGACTTCCTCCAAGAGCACAAAGAGTATCACCATATCCAACGGTGGCCGCGGACCTTGGCTGCCCACTTGCGCCTTTGCGGGTAGCGGCTGGCTCCTCCCAAGCTTGCGCGTATGACGCGAAGAACATTGCACGATAAAAATTCTCCTTGCATTTCGGGTAAAGGTATCGAGTAAATTTCGTCGTGTTCCCAACACGCGAATCGCTGCCGTGCGCCCGGAGCATTCCCGAGTGCAACTTGGGAACGAGGGGGAAAAGAACGGGAAGATGGATCACAATCCCCTACGGTTCTGTTGCCTACACAAGGACTACACCATTCGTTCACCCCAGCGGTTGGAAAACTACATCACCTTTTGCAATTTGTCAACCCTCTTTACTTGCCGCCTTTATATAGCACACTACAATCGTGCGCGGCCGCGCCAATGTGAATGGAAACGGCTGTGAATGGAAGCGGGCGGCGTAGGCGCCCCTCAATCGTCGTCGCTCGACAATCCCAATGCCGCGACGATAACGAGTTGCACATCCACGGCATTCACAAGGCCGTCGGCATTGATGTCCGCCGTGAGGCCCACCGGAATGGGAATGCCCAGCGCGGCATTGATCACCAGTTGCACATCCACGGCATTCACTTCGCCATCGCCGTTGATCTCCTCGGGAATGACGGGAGCCGACAGCTCATTCGTTCCCAGTTTCACCGCGAAGATGTCGCGAAAAGCCGCCGCAGTGAGCGTAAGTACGCCATTTCCCGGGTCGAAATCCGCGGACCCGAAAAAGTACCCCGTCACATGCACATTGCCGGCTGGATCCAGGGCGATGCCGAGACCCGCGCATTCCTGCAGGCCCGAAAATGACCCGGATGCAACGAACGCCCCGGTCGCATCCAGGACGGACACGAAGGCATCGCGATCGCCTGCCGACTCCAGCCGAATCGAGTCCACACCGGGGTCGAAGTAGGTGGAGCCCTCGAAATATCCGGTTGTGAATACATTTCCGTCGTCGTCCAGCGCAATGCCCAGGCCTGCATCAAACCCGGTGAAACCGACGCCCGTCATCCGGCGTGCCCAGACGAACTCGCCATCCGTGTCGAGTTTCAGCACGAAGATTTCCGTGTCACCCTGAGAAGTCAGGATGAAAGTCTGCGGCCCTGGGTCGAAGTCCGTGATGCCGGAAAACGCACCCGTGACATGGACATCGCCTCGGCCATCCACGGCGACGGCATACCCAACGGCGAAATCCGAACTTTCAATCGCCCGCGCCCAGACGAACTCGCCGCTTGCATCCAGCTTGGCGACGAACGCGCTGCCGAAACCCGGGTCGGTCAACTCGAATGTGCCGGGACCCGGGTCAAAATCCGCCGTTCCCGAGAAGTGCCCTGTCGTGTAGACATACCCCTCCCCGTCCACCGCAATCGTTCCACCGGGCGCGCCGAAACCAGGCATTGCTCCACCCATTCGCCGCGCCCAATTGAGGTTGCCATCGGGGTCCAGTTGAAACACGGCATTGCGCTCGGTGGCCGTGGCGGTTAGTTCGGCAAGTCCGGGGCCGGGGTCAAAATCCACGGTACCCTCAAAATCACCGGCCACATGCACCCGGCCGCCGGCATCCAGGGCGATGCCCCAGCCGCGTTCCGCTCCCGAGCCACCGAAGGCCCGTGCCCAGACGAACCCGCCGTTCGTATCGAGCTTGACCACGAACATATCGCTGATTCCCGTGGCGGTGAGGCGGAAGGCGCTCGGGCCCGTACTTACCTCCATGTCTGCCTGAAAGTTGCCCACGATGTACGCATTGCCCGCACCATCGACGGCAATATCCCATGCCTCATTCGACCCCGCGCCACGAAAGGCCCGCGCCCATAGGAAGGCGCCGTCTTTATCCAATTTCGATACGAACACATCCATGCTTCCCAAGGCCGTCAGCGGGAAAGTCGTGATGCCGGGATCAAAATCCACCGTCCCCTCGAAAAATCCGGTGGTGTATACATTGCCCTCCGCATCCACGGCATTCGCAGTGCCGACGCCTTGGGTTGTCCCGCTGAATGCGCGCGCCCAGGCGAAATCATCCACGGCGCCCATGGCAGGGCAGGCGATCATGGCCGCCGCCACGAGGGAGATGCTCCACCGCGCCGCCCCGAGCCATTGGGGGAGTGACTGCTGCATCGCGGTGTCTCCTGTCTTGTCCCACAGGGTTCTCGGTACGGGCCCTGCAAACCCGTATTGGCCTGTGGTCAATCTACATGCGCCCGGCAATATTGGCAATCCCACCGCCCGAATAATTCACACAATCAATACCGACCGATCCCGGAATCGTCACGACGCCCGCGCCTTTTCTATCCAATTCCATGCGTGCTACTCTTTCCTCGTGCGTGACCAACACCAAGTGGAGAGAAGACCATGGAAATCGCCCCCCACATTTTTCGTGAATACGACATTCGCGGCATTGCCGGTACGGATCTGACGGAGGAAACCTACGAGGCACTCGGGAAGGCCTTCGTGGTCTTCACGCGCGGCAAGCGCAAGCACAACTGCATTGCCGTGGCGCGGGATGGGCGGCTGACCTCGAAGACTTTTGCCAATGCCTTGATCGATGGCATTACCTCGTGCGGGGTGAATGTGCTGGACCTGGGCGAGACGCCCTCTCCCCTGCTCTATTTCGCCCTGTTCACGCAGAAGGTGGACGGCGGCATCATGCTCACGGCGAGTCACAATCCGCCGGAGTACAACGGCATGAAGTGCGCCGTGGGCGAGAATGCGCTGCACGGCAAGGACATCGCCAAGCTGGGCGAGTTGGCGCGGAAGGGCGACTTTCCCGTGGCGAAGGGCCCGGTGACCATCACGCGGATGAACCTGGTGCCGAAGTACATCAGCCGCATCACGCGGGATGTGAAGCTCAAGCGCAAGCTCAAGGTGGTGATCGACGCGGGCAACGGCGTCTCGGGTCCCGTGGCCATCCCGTTGCTGGAGGCCCTGGGCTGCGAAGTCATCCCCATGTATTGCGATGTGGACGGCACTTTCCCGAATCACCCCTCGGATCCGACCGTGCTCGAGAACATGAAGGACCTCATCAAGCGGGTGAAGAAGGAGAAGGCCGATGTCGGCATCGGCTTTGACGGCGACGGGGATCGCATCGGGGTGGTGGACGACACCGGCGAGATGCTCTATGGCGATCGCCTGTTGATCCTCTTTGCCCGCTCGGTGCTGAAGGCCAAGCCGGGCGCGACGATCATCGGCGAGGTGAAGTGCTCGCGCACGCTGTATGCGGATATCGAGAAGCACGGCGGCACGGCGATCATGAGCCGCACGGGGCACTCCTTGATCAAGGCGGCGATGAAAAAGCACAAGGCGCAGCTCGCGGGCGAGATGAGCGGCCATATTTTCTTCAAGCATCGCTGGTACGGCTTTGACGACGCGACCTACTCGGCCGCGCGCCTGCTGGAGATCATCGCGGCGGGCCGCAAGCCCTTGAGCAAGCTGCTGGCCGATGTGCCGAAGACGGTGGTGACGCCCGAGATTAAGATCCCCACGAACGAGCAGCGCAAGTTCGCCATCGTGAAGCAGGCCACGGACTACTTCAAGAAGGAGTTGGGCCTGGATGTGAACACGATCGACGGCGCCCGCATCGAGTTTGAGGATGGCTGGGGCCTGCTGCGCGCATCGAACACCTCGCCCATGCTGATCATCCGCTGCGAAGCCCCCACGACGAAGCGCCTCAACGAGATCCGCAATCTTATCGAGACGAAGGTGAAGGAATTGAACAAGTAGCGGGAGGCGCTAACCCACCGACTGCTTGTCCTCGCTGGATTCGTTGTCGGCCTGCTCGATGCCAAGCTGATCCATCTTGTATTTGAGGATGCGTCGCGTGGTGCCGAGCAGGTCGGCCGCGCGGGATTGCACATTCCCGCTCTGGGCGAGCGCCCGCTCGATCAGGTGGCGCTCGATCCGGGCGACGGCCTCGGTCAGGCCGAGCCCCTCCAGCTCCTGCAGGGTCTTGAAGGTGGATGCCACGCCGCCATCGACAATGGTCTCAATGTGTTCCCGCGTGATGGCCTCCTCATCGCGGTAGAGCACGAGGGCGCGCTGGATGACATTCTCCAGCTCGCGCACATTGCCCGGCCAACTGTACCCGGCGAGGGTGCTCATCGCATCGGGCGTGAGAGTCCCGGCGCGGGCGCCGACGCGTGCGGCGTATTTTTGCAGGAAATGCCCGGCCAGCGGCGGAATGTCCTCGCGGCGCTGGCGCAACGGCGGCACCTCGATATGGACGACATTGATGCGGTAGTAGAGGTCTTCGCGAAATTTTCCATCGCGAATCAGGCCGGAAAGGTCCCGATTCGTGGCGCAAATGAAGCGTACATCCACCTGGGTCGGCCGGGCCGAACCCACGGGCATGACCTCGGCGTTTTGCAGCACATGCAGCAGGCGCGCCTGGGCGGAGGATGACATGTCGCCGATTTCGTCCAAGAATGCCGTGCCGGTGTCGGCCAACTGCACAAAACCGACATGGCGATCGTGGGCGCCGGTGAATGCGCCGCGTTCGTGGCCGAACAATTCACTCTCGACGAGCGAATCGGGCAATGCGCAACAGGGCACATGCACAAACGGTCCATCGGCGCGCACGCCGCCGCCGTGAATCGCGCGGGCGAGCATATCCTTGCCGGTGCCGCTCTCACCGGTGATGAGCACGGTCGACTCGACCAACATCGCGCGGCGAGCCATGGTGAGCATCGCGCCGAAGGCCTCGCTCTCGCCGACGAGGGCGTTGACATCGGTGGCCTCGGCATCGCGCAGTCGCTGAAGCTCGCGGCGGTTCTTTCGTGCCTCGAGCAGGCGCTCGATGACGAGCTGAATCTCCTCGACATCAAAAGGCTTGATGAGGTAATCACGCGCACCGGCTTTCATCGCCTGCACCGCGTGGGAGACGGAATTCATCGCGGTGACGACGAGGACATCGGGGCCGGGTGACTCCTTCTCCCGGATGGCCTCGAGCACATCGTGCCCGCTGATTCCGCCCATCATGAGGTCGAGCAGCATCAGGTCCGGGTCTTCGGTCTCAAGGACGCGCAAGGCCTCCTCGCCGCTCGAGGCGGTGAGCAGGCGGTACCGCCGATCAAAGATCATGCGGTACGCCTCGAGAATGCTGCGTTCGTCGTCGACGGCGAGAATGGTCTGCATGGGACTCCGTCTCGAGGCTAGGTGCTGCCGGATTTCGAAAATGCCCGCGTGGGGGCGGGGGATGCCGCAGGGGTGGTGGACTGGGGCAGCCGCAGGGCGAAACTCGCGCCGACTTCCGCACCGGGAACGAGGCGCAACTCGCCGCCGTGTTGGTGCATGATGCGGTAGGCGAGCGTCAACCCGAGTCCCATGCCCTTTTCCTTCGTGCTGAAGAAGGGCATGAACACCTGGCCGGCGTCTTCCTCCGTGATGCCGCCGCCCGTGTCGGACACAACGACCTCGCACATGGGGGCACGGTCGCCGCTGTTCACCGCGCGGGTGATGAGCGTCAGCGTGCCGCCTGTCTGCATGGCTTCAATCGCATTCTGCACGATGCTGTGCAGGGCTTGCGAGAAAAAGATCTGGTCGAGGTCCACCTCGGGCAGATTCTGTGCGTACTGCAAGTCCAACGCGATGTTTCGCGTCGTCAATTCATTCGTATAAGTTTCCATCGAGCGCATGACGGCATCGTTGAGGCCCATGCGCTGCGGGACCAGCCGCGGCTTGCGGGCAAACTCGAACAAGGTTTCCACGACATTGTTGATGCGCGTCACTTCGCTCTGGACAACCTCGCCGAACGACTCGCGGAACTCCTCGGACTCGTACTTGCGCGGCAACAACTGGGCGAAGGTGTTGATGGCCACCATCGGGTTCTTAATTTCCTGCGCCACACGCGAGGCGAGGTACTCCCAGAAGGGGCTGTAGGTCACATCCTCGTCGCGCTCGGCTTCGTCGGGCACAATGGTAAACACGGCCGCCACGCCCGCCGGGTGTATCTCGGAGCTTTCCATCGGCGTCACGCTGATGCTCAGGCGCGCGTTGATGGCGGCGTCGCTGATCTCCTGCCGCAGGAGCGGGCGGCCGGCCTCCTGTGCGCGCAGGACGACATCGGCAAAGCCGGAGCCCAACCGTTGCACCGATTGGCCGATGAGGTCGCCCTCGGGCACTTGCAGGGTGCGGGCAGCCGTGCGGTTCATCAGGGCAATGCGTTGGTCCGAGCCAATGACGATAACGCCAAGCGGAATGCTGGCCAACAGCGACTGCAATCCCTGCTCTTGCCGCGCCGCCTGCTGGTACAGCCCCGCATTCTCCAGGATGATGGACGCCGAGCGGGCCAATCCGCTGAAAAGATCGCGATCCTCGAAGCTGTAGTTCTGCCCGGAGGCTTTATCCCCCGTGAGCACCGCGCCGCAGACGCGACCCGCGCATAGCAACGGCGCGGCGAGACGCATACCGAGCAGTTGCATCTCCTTGCGGGCAATGCCGAACAGGCCGGCCGCTGGACTGGCCGCCATTTGGTCGGGAATCGCGGAGCGGTCGATCAGGCCGGGGTTGTGCTCGAAACAGCCGAGCAATCCGCTGGAAAACGCGCTCCCCAAGCCCGACGCGACATCGGCCGGGAGCCCATGGGACGCGGCGAGCCGCACGCGTCCGTCTTCTTCAAGAAGCACGGCGGCCCGGTGGGTATCGAAGGTATCCGAGAGCATTTCCACGAGGCTTTGGCTCAAGCGATCCGGATCGCGCATGTGGCCTGCGGTACGGCTGAGCCAACGCATGGCGGTACGGTGCTGCGAGACCGCAATGTTCCGCGTGGGCCCGTTGGCCGGCGGCTCAACGAATGACTCCAACGCCTGCATCTGGACCGATGGCGAGGCCAAGGGCGGGGGCGCCACGCTGGTACCGGAACCGCCCACGGCATCGATCAAGGCGATCAGTTGCTCACAAGAGAAAGGCTTTGTCAGGAAACCACGGGTGCCCTCAAGGGCGAAGCGCGCCTGGGTCTCCGTTTCACCGCGCGATGACAAGGCCACGACGGGAGCGGCCAGACCGGCCTCCCGCAGGCGCCGAATGGCGGTCAGGCCAAGGCCCGCGCCGTCGTCCACGACGATTGCATCGGGCTGAACGGACAGAAAGCGCCGCAGTGCCGATTCGGCGCCATGCTCGACAAGCACGAAGTCCTCGTGGTCGAGCGCGGCGCGCACGGCCTCGATGACGGCGGTATCATTTGCTATCAGCGCAACAATGCGCACAAGGTCATCCCTTCCGCTGGGCTATCGCAGGTAACTCTACGGTTCCACCGGCTGCCGGTGCAACATCGGACCGCACTGTCTCACTTGTGTCTACTATTGCTGGGAGCGTGACGGTGAAGCGTGCACCGCCCGCACTCGGCACGGTCGCATCGACCTGCCCGCCATGCTCCGTGATGATTCCATGCACCACGGCGAGGCCGAGTCCGCTGCCGTGCTCTTTTGTCGTGAAGAACGGCGTGAACATCTGGTCCATGTGCTCGGGGAGAATTCCGCTGCCGGAGTCCTCCACGATTACGGCGACGGCCTGCTCGGCCATCGGCAGCCGCCCCGGCCGATGGGCCTGCTGGCGCTCGTGCGATACGCACACCCGCAGCCGGCGCTTGGGTACATCGCGCATCGCGTCGATGGCATTGAGGAGCAGATTGAGGAAGACCTGGTGCATTTGCTGGGCATCCCCCAGCACAAGGCGCGGATCATCCGGCCACTGGGTCTCCAATTCAATCTGGTTTCGCTCGATCTGGTTGTCGAGCAGGGCCAGTACCTTGCGGAGCACCTCGCGCATGTTCAACGGCTCACGCAAGGTTTCGCCCCGCTTCGGCTCGCTGTCGCGCGAGCGCGGGGCATTGGGGCGGGCGAAATCGAGCAGGCGCGAGACGATCGAGTCGATCCGGTCCACTTCACTCGGCACCAGATCGACGAATGCCTCCCGAAACTCAGGGTCATCGAAGCGATCACCGAGCAATTGCGCGAAAGTCTTAATGGACACCAGCGGATTCTTGATCTCATGCGCCATGCCGGCGGCCAGCATGCCGAGCGAGGTCAGACGGTCTGCCCGCTGCACATTGCGCTCAAGGCGCTTGAGTTGCGTCATGTCGTACACGAGGGCCATGGCGCCCGGCGCACTGCCATCGCCCCGTTGCGCAGGCAGAATCGCGGTGGACACGACGACATGGGCGTCGTCGTTGTCGGCAGCCGTGAAGGACACCTCGTAGTCGCTGATCTCCTGCCGTTCGGCCAGAGTCGCCACGAGTGCTTCACGCACGGGCTCCGGCAGGCTTTCCAAGCTCTCCCCCACCTCGCTCGCCGGAAACAGGGCCCGGGCACTCTCGTTGATCAGCACAATCACGCCATCGGACGAGACCGCCACCACGCCGCTGTTCATGCGGGCGAGGATACGCGCGCGCTGCTGGTTCGCCTCGTGCAATTGATCATACAGGCGTGCATTCGCGATGGCCGTTGCCAAGGGCGCCGCCACGGTGCTGAAGACGAGGTCGTCCTCGCGGGTCCATGCCTCACGGGAAACCTTCGGGCCAAGCCCGATGAAGCCGATCAACCCGGCGGAAGCCGTCAAGGGCACACAGAGGTGGCAACCCATGGTTTCCATTTCGGCGGCAATGCGCGCCTGGTGGCGGCCGCGCTCGACACCCGCCAGCCGCGTCTGGTGCAACAGGGCCTCGAGGGATAAGGGCTGCTCATGCACACTCATGTGCGCCAATAGTTCCGGGCATCTCGGCGCCGCTTGCCCGAGTTCGGCCACCTGGCTCGAATAGCGAATCCGCGCTCGTCCCACGGCAATGGTGTTCGTGGCCCCCTCCAGCAACAGAATCCGCGTGGGCTCGGCCCCGACCGTGCGGTACAGGTCCTCGCCCACGGTCTGAAGCAGATTGTCCAAGTCGTGCATCTGCGTTGCCTCGCGGCTGATGCGCGCCATGAGCCGGTTGCTGTCGTATTCGCGCTTGACGAGGGCGCGATCGATGGCCGTCTGGAGGCGGTTGCGCAGGGGCAGGATAATCATCACCACGAGGACGGCGGCGATGAAGGAGGACAGCAAACCGGAATCCACCAGCGACTCGCCGCCCATGCCGGACAAGCCGCTGCGGGGTATCGCGAGCTGCACGAGCCATACCGAGCCAAGAAAAATAAACGCCGTACCGAAGGTAAGAAGCGCGTAGAGCGTCGTACGACCCACGATGACCCAGACATCGAGCAGGTGGTAGCGCATCATGGCGTACCCGAAGAAGGCCACCATGATCAGGAAGAACGACGGGCCGTAGGGCTGACTCGGCACGCTGCCCAGCAGCGGCATCAGCACATTCGTGCCGATGGCGAGTCCACTCGACACGAAAATACCCAGCAGAACATATTGAATCTGCCGTCGAACAAGCCCGGACGCACGCCACAGCTTGCGCAACATCCGCGCGAGCGCGAGGCAGTAACACAAAACGATGAAGACGCCAAGGGCGTCGTTGGCCAGTCCCGTTTGCCACACTTCCGGCGGCGCGTTGGGAATCAACTCCACCCGAAGCCCGTACAGGGGGGTAAAGGTCGCCGTGGCGACGAGGAGCGAAACGACCACAACTGCCAACGACAACGCCAAGCTCGTGCGCGGCTGCCCGGGTTCCGCGTCGGCGGCCGGCAATGGCCGTGGGAACAACTCCAGAAACAGGAACAGGGACGCCGGCAAAAACGCGCTGATGACGAAAGTGAAACGCAAAAGCGCTTCGGCCACATCGGGGCTCGTGGTCGTGAACACCACGCCAACCCCGACGGCATACAGCGCGACATTGAGCGTTACCAGAAGAAAGGCCGCGTGGTCGATCCTGCTCGGACTGCGTGACCATACGAACAGGCCCATCAACAACGCGGAGATCGCGGTGGCAACGAGCAAACCCGTGGTGAACAGCATCATGGCCTGGCCCGCCGCAGTACCACCGCCGAATGCGTGCCGCCGAAGCTGATCGCCACCGTCATGGCGGTCTCGATATCGTTGCGGCGCGAGTGGCGGGAGACATAGTCCAGATCGCACTCAGGGTCGGGGGAATCAAGATTGATCGTGGGCGCCACGACGCCCTCGTCCAGCGCGAGCAAGGCCGCGGCCACGCCGAACAGCCCCCCTGCCGAGTAGGTCTGTCCGACCATCGATTTCACGCCGGAAATCGGCATACGGTAGGCGTGTTGCCCAAATACCTGCTTGAACGCGTTGGTCTCACAACGGTCGTACATATCCATCGAGGCGCCATGGGCCTGCACATGGTCCACCTCATGCGGCGATATCCCCGCATCGGCCAGGGCCTCGCGAATCGCGCGGGCCAAGCCATCGCCCGAGCGATCCAGGATGAGCGCGTTGCGGCCCTCGGCCGCCGAGCCGTAGCCCATCACCTCCGCAAGGATCGGTGCACCCCGCGCCCGCGCGCGGCTCTCGTACTCGAGCACCAGCGCCACCGCCCCCTCGCTCAGCACGATGCCATCGCGATCGAGGTCGAAGGGGCGCATCGCCTTCTCCGGCGCGTCGTTGCGGCTCGAAAGTATGCCGAGCGAGGCCGCCGACGCGACCGACATCGGGAAAATGGGGGATTCGGTCGCCCCCATGACCACGGCATCCGCCCGGCCCGCGCGCATCTGGTGCACGCTCCAGGAAAGCACATCCAGGCCCGTGGCGCACCCGCTGGAAAGCGTCATATGCGGACCGCGCAGGCCGAAATCAATTCCCACATTCACTGAGGCCGAATGAATCGAGAATGCGGTGGATCCGAGGCGATTAATCGCCTGATAGCCGGCATTCAGGAAGACATCCTGCTGCTCGATGTAGGCCTCGTTCGGCGAGCCCACGCTCGACCCGAATGCCACGGCGACGCGCTCGCCGGGATAGCCCGCCGCGTCCAGTTCGGATTCCTCCACGGCAAGGCGTGCGCTCGCAATAGCCTGATGCACATGACGGAACCAGCGCTTCACCGTCGCGCGCGACATGAAGTCCTCGGGGGCAAAATCACGCAGCTGACCGGCAATGCGGCAGGGAAGCTCCGAGGCATCGAAACGATCAATCGGGCCGATGCCGGAACGGCCCTCGCGCAGCGCATCCCAGAACGCGCGGCGGCCAAGCCCATTGCACGACAAAATGCCCAGTCCCGTCACGACGATAGCCCCGTCCCCACGGGGACGGTCTTGCTCGGCGAGGCGGAGCATCGGGCCTCGCTCGAATGGACCCTTGGGCCGGTGCAACCCGGGGGCGCCGTTGGCTTCGTCGACTACAATCATTACGCCTTCTCACCCTGTGATCCGGGCATGCAGCGGCCGGGGGTCCCGTTGCGGGGGATGTCCCCGTGCCGGCTACGACCCGACCGCGCGCGACATGCCCGATGCCCCTGGAAACGACACCAGGTTTGCGGGTTGATGCGTCACGGCATTGAAGTGCGCCAAGCATGCCTCTGCGAAGTCAGTGTCGCCGAGCAGGAGTGCCCGTTGCAAGGCCCGGGCCCACGCGGCCTCCTCCCCCCGCGCCACCACCATGCGGGCGGCCAGCGCCAAATGCGCCCCCACCCCGCTGGGAATCCCTTGGGACTCAATATCGGCGATCAATGCGGCATGGGCCTGCACGGCCTGGTTCGGCGACAGTTCCCCATGGTGATACGGCGCCACGCCGCCTTCCCGCACGGGCAAGGGATAGCGCTGCATCGCGAGTACACCGTACGGCCCCTGTGGATATGGGCCCCAGGGGGACGCCGACTCAAACCCGAAGGCGTTTGCGTGCGCGTGCCAGTGCGAGCCGGGGGCCACTTCGGGCATCAGGACGCGTACCGATCCCGGCCGCGTGCGCTTGAGCAGCCGCAGGGTCTCTTCACGCGTGTGGGCATCGTCATCCGGCACCGGGAACACGAACCGCGCGGTGGCGTGCATGCCGCTCTCGGCCGCGGCCCGCAACAGGGCCTCTGCATGACTGACGCGCACGCCCTTGCCGAAGGTGTCGTCCAAAAGGCGTTGACTGCCGGAGTCTATCTCGAACTCCGTGCTTTCAAGTCCCAAGTTGCGCCATTCCGCCAATTGTTCCAGGGCCAGCGTGCCCGTGTGCAGGCGGCGCCCCCAGCGAACCGGCCCCACGCGCTCGGTAATCGCCGCGATCACGGCCGAGATGTGCTCGGCAGCCCCGCCCCGCCCAGCGAGGTAGACGGCGCCCAGCCCATGCTCCACGGAAAGCCGATGCGCCTCCTCCGCCACGATTTCGGGCGCGCGCAGACGCAGATTGCCGTCGTTGGCGGCGTCGGGGCAGGCATTGCAATGGCAATCGCAGCCCGTGCTCTCCAAGAGCGAGAAAAGTTTCAGCTTGGCATCGCCCTGCAATACGGGGTACGACTCGGCATCGTAGGCGGGCAGGATCTCGTCGCCCTTGTCGGTGGTTGGCATCGCCGGGCGGCAACCCGGGCCCACCGAACGCCCCGCCGGTTGCACCCACGCCAGATCCCGTGCATTGACCGGCCGGTTGCACGCCACCCGCTGCGCCATTCGCAACAGGCTGCCCTCCGCAGGGCCGGAGCACAGGGCATCCACCTTGCCGCGAAGACCCGAGAGATACGGGCCGTATCGTTGAATCAAGCGCCCAAAGGCCACCACCGGGCGCCGGCCCCCGCGCGCGCGGTACTCACGGGCGATGAGCGTCGTCGTTTCAAGGTCATCGGGCGTGACCACTTTGAATGCCAGAAAATCCACCCAACGCTCGCGCACGAGGTCTTCGGCGATCTCCACGCAGAGCAGGGCACGCTGTTCAAGAAAGGCGGCATGGGCCTCCGCGACCGTCGCCGGGTGAGCAGACGGGCGTTCCGATACTTGGGAACCGTCAATCTCCCCAAGCCATCGATCCGTGACACGCTCAACCGCCGCGCGATGCCAGCGAGGCGCCATGCGCCGCACCACCTCCAAACAGCCGAAGTCCAGTATCGTGCACCGATGACCGTGGGCCCGAAGCGTTCCGGCGATGCTCGCCATCTCCGCATCGGGCAGCAGCACGGCGGGATCAAAGGGGTAGCCTGGAAAACGGATAATCAGGCTGCGCGTTGTCATATGGTCCCCTTTTCATGGCAGAATCGCGGCCAACCTCCGGGCATCCCCACATAGGACTTACCCCTACAAGATGTGGCGGCGCATCTGCCGATCCCCAAGATTGCCACAGGATATGACGGCGGCATGGTACCATGAACACAATATCTACGCAATACCTGAAAATCTCGACTACATCTTGGGGAGTCCGCGGGTGACAACGATGCTATTCGGGGCCTTTGCAGGCGCGGGATTCGCCGCCGTGTTCGTCCTTTGGACGCGCTGGGCGTCCCGCTCGAGGCTGGGAACCAAGGAATATGGTGAAGGGCTCCTCATCAACACCGGCGCCCCCGCACCGCACGCACCTGGCGACCGCCCGCTGCGGCTCGTCACCCTCAATGCGGGGTACGCCTCCGGGGCCGCGAACAATACGCCGAAGCGGGTCCCGCTCGAGACGAGCGAGGCCAATCTTGATCGCATCGGGCGCACCCTGGCCCGATTGAAGGCGGACTTCGTGGTCCTTCAAGAGGTGGATCTCGACAGCGCCCGCTCGCACGGCATCGATCAACTCGAGTGGATTCGCCGCCACACGGGCCACGCGTTTTCCGCATTTGCCTACAACTGGGATGTCCGCTACCTGCCGTGGCCATACTGGCCGCCAACCGCGCACTTCGGGCGGATACTTTCCGGTCAGGCCCTCCTGTCACGCTTTCCCATCCGTCAGCACCGGAAGGTGACCTTTCCCAAGCCGGATTCGCAGCCGAATTGGTACAACCGGTTCTTTATCGACCGCGCGCTGCACCTCTGCGAGGTAGACCTCGCCGGGCGTGCCCTTCACTTGGCTGGCTGCCACCTGGAGTCCTTCCACATTGATTCCCGGCGCAAACAGGCGCGACTGGTGACCGATGCCATCGCCGCGCTCTCCAAGATGCCGCTCATTCTCGCCGGGGATTTTAATGCCATCCCCTCGTGGGCGACGCCGCCGCCAATCCTGCACGAGGCGCCCAAGGACGGGGAGGCGGCCGACGACACCATCGCACATATCGAATCGGTGGGCCTCCAGCCCTTGTTCTCGGCGGACCGTTGGCAGGCGCGAGAGGAGACATCCTATACTTATGCGTCGTTCATGCCGGTAGCGTGTATCGACAATGCTTTCTGCAGCGAGGAGATCGAGATCGTGGACGGCGGCGTATGCCGCGACAGCGGGGACGCCTCGGACCATTTCCCGGTGTGGATGGATTTCCGCCTGCGAGAGCGGGCATGACGGCCACGACCCCGAGGGTGTCGGTGATTATCCCTTCGCGCGATGGCCATCGCGATGGCTGCGTGCCCCGGCTGATGGAGAGCATCGAGGCGCAGACCTACCGCGACTTCGAGGTGCTGCTGATTAAGGGTGTCTTTCCGCAGGGCAAGGCCATCAACCAAGGCGTGGACCAGGCGAAGGGTGAGATCATCGTCGTGTTGGACGACGACAGCCGCTTGGCCAACCCGGAGGTGTTCGCGCGGCTCATCGCGGCATTGGATTCCGACGCCACCATCGGTTTTGCGGGAGCCAGCATTGCCATGCCGCCCGAGGCCAGCGCCTTTCAACGCAGGGCCGCCACGCAATTCCCGAGATTCCGCACGCCCGAGGTGGACTCCATCACCGATAGCGACCTCGCCTGCCACGGGTGCGTTGCCATGCCGCGCTCGGTGTTCGAGGCCATCGGCCGCGAGCGTGAGGACATCATCCGCGGGTTGGACCCGGACCTGCGCGTGCGGATGCGCGCGGCGGGCTACCGCGTGGTGCTGGTGCCGGGCTGCGTGATCTATCACCCCCTCCCGGACGGACTTCGCCCACTTCTGAAGACTTTCTTCCGCAACGGCTTCGGCAGTGCCTATGCCCAGCGATTCCAGCCGGATTCCGTGTTCGAGACGCACGAATCGCTGCACGAGGAAGATTTTAATCCGCGTACTTCGCTGGCATACCGCATCGCCCGGTTTCCCGCACGCCTGCTCAAGGCCGCCGCGACGGGGCAGTTCCTGCGCCTTGCCGCGTACTCGGCCTACGCCTGCGGCTATGCATGGGGCATGATGACCGCCAAGGAGGAAGCCCTTGCACGCGGGTAATGCCATCAAGACCGGCCTCAAGCGCGCCGTACGCGGTGCCGCGCGACTGGCGGGGGTGGTGCATCCACCGAGGCCGGCCGTGCGCATCCTCACCTACCACAGCGTCGGGCTCCGCGCGCATGCGATGAATGTGACGCCCGGGGAGTTTGCGTGGCAGATGGCGTGGCTTGCCGACAACCTGCCGGTCGTCCCCCTCACCGAGGCGGTAAACCCCAATGCCCCGACGCTCGCCGTGGTCATCACCCTCGACGATGGCTACGCCGACAACCTGCACAACGCCGCGCCGATCCTCGCACGCCATGGGCTCCACGCCACCGTATTCATGGTGGCCGGACGCGCGGGAGGATTTATCGACGCCGGCGGACACAGCGAGGCGGATCGGCTCATGTCGTGGGAAGAACTCGCGCAATGGCGCGAGGCCGGCTGCGAGGTAGGCGCGCATACCATGACCCATGCGCGCTTGTCGACGCTCGACGAAGCCGCGCAGCGCGATGAAATCATCGGCAGCGTGGCCTTGCTCCGCGAGAGACTCGGCGCGCCGGTCGCCAGCTTCGCCTACCCCTTCGGCAGCGCACTCGATTACGACGAGACCAGCAAGCGGCTCGCGCAGGAGGCCGGGTGCGCGCTCGCCGTGTCCAACCGCTACGGTCCGCTCGATGCAGACTCCGACGCCTGGCAATGGCGCCGCATCTGGATCGATGCGACCGACACCCGCGCGAGTTTCATCGCCAAGGCCACGGGAAAACTCGACGCCCTGCGCATGCTCGACAGCCGCCCCGCCATCACCGCGCGGCGCGCCATCAATCGAGTGCTGCGGGCGTAAGACGGGGCCCTGAGTGAACACGAAAATCGACTATTCCGGGCGAAGTTGTGGCATGATTCGGGGAAAAGGAGACAGGGTATGACCACATATAACTTTGCGGCCGTGATTGAACGCGATGCGGACGGCTACTACGCCTATTGCCCGGAGCTGCCCGGCTGCTGCACCAGCGGCGAAACCTTCGAGCAAGCCCGCGAAAACCTTATCGATGCCATTAAATTGAATCTTGAGGACATGAGCGCGGAAGAACTGAAGGCACACCTTGGGCAAAGGTAATGGGCCTCCGTACCCTCGCCGCGAGTACAATCCCAGCCGAATTACAGGTACGGCCACATTCAACAAGCATAACGCGGATTTCGGGACTTTCACGAATTGAAAGTTCGATCAGGTCCTCATCGTCCACTGTTTGTGGATGATCCGAAGCGCGCACCCATTTAATTCCGCCCCAAATTCCCGAATTCCTCACGAGACCCTTGCAGCAATCCCACAAATTAAATGCCCGCGGGCCGGTGGGGTGACCGGCCCGCGGGAGGGGGAAGGAGGTGACAACAGACCATCATCGTTGGGGAGGAGTCGATTGGGCTGGTCTGTGTCATCTGAGCGACACCAACAAAACGCCCGCCCCCGGCCAAGGGTTGACAGGGGGCGGGCGAGGATTCGCGAGTCGGTGCGAGATTACTTCGCTTCGCGAAACTCGGCGTGCTCGGCGAAGACCTCGGCGATGGCTTCGGAAGCCTCGGCGGGGTCTGTGTTGCGGGCGAGGCGGAAGAGTTCACGCCACATCGGGCTGTCGTGCGAATCGGGAATGGTGATTTCCAACTTGTTGGCCATCACTTCGTTCCACTGCGCACGGACCTCGGCCCAGAACGCCTGCGTCTCTTCCCAGTACTCCTCGGCGACGGCGACATCGGCGCCTTCGACGCGGGTATAGGTGTTGAAGCCGATCTCGCGGGCGAGGACTTTCTCACCGCTGCGGCGCAGGGCGAGCTTGTAGTTGTCCTGCTCGTGGAGCCAGCCATCGGGGGTGATGCTGTGGCGGTTCTTGCTCACCAGCACATCGTAATCCTCGCGCTTGGTGTGCTCGCGGCGGGGAAGGGGCCGCCAGGTCTCGCCGGAATCCCAGTAGGAGTAGTCGGCGATGTGCACCCACTTGCCAACGGCTTGGTAGCGGGGGCTGTCGTCGACCTGATAGACGGCCTGGCTCCAAGCGCCGGTGCGCTCGGCCTCGGTGAGTTCGCGGGGCTTCCAGTTGTCGTGCCCGCGGTATTCGTAGATGACATCATCCTCGAACTGCCAGTCCTGCCGCCAGTGCTTGACGACCCGCTCCGTTTCGCCTTCGCCGACGACGAGGATGTGCTGGAGGCTGATGAAATCGCCGCGATCCTCGACCACCCGCACGATCTCGAGGGCGCCGCTGCGGTGCGGCTCGCTGGCCTCGGAATCCGCGTCGAGCGTGAGGGTCTCGTCGAAGCGGAAGGCCACTTCGTAGTCGCCTACCATGGCGAGGATGGCCTGACGGTCCGCCTCGGGGGGGCTGGCCGCCGCGGCGGCCTTGGGCAGCAACAGAAGCAATACCGCGAGGGCCAATGCCCCTGCCGTGGCGATCTGGGCCCAGATGATCCAATGGGTGTGTTCGTTTGTCATGAATTGTCCGCTCCTTGTCGTGGTTTCCGGGTAGGTTAACCCGGGAGTTTAGCTGCCGTGTTCCGTCAATTCGCCGAAGACCATCGCCACATCCACCAGCGCCGGCGCGCGCTCACCGAGGCGAAGGAATTCCACATGGCCGTCCATGTAGAGCACATTGGCACCACCGGGGATGTGATTGAAGTTTGCCGGCGCGGTGCTCAGGCGGTCGGTGTAGGTCCACACTTCGCTCTGCGACTTGGCCGAGGCCGCCGGGTTGTTGATGTCGGTAATCAGGAAACGCTCGATGCCCTCGCGGAGGCGCGAGACGGTGTTGCCGCCGGCATTGCCCGCACCGGGCGCTGCGGTAGACAGATCGACATCGTTGTCGATGTTGTTGCTGAAAAAGCCGCCGATCGCCTGGGCCAGGGTGAAAATAAGCTGGGCGGGACCGTCCTCGCTCGAGCCCGAGGCCAGATTCGAGATCGGGGCGATCGGGTCGTTCGGGCCGATGCGATCCAGCACATAGCCGGTGTACCAGTAGGCACGCGCGGTGAGAATCAGGCCGCGCTCACGCGAGAACTGATTGAACGAGGGCCCGGGGATCGGTTGGAAGCACACGAGGTGGTGCTCGTAGTTGCCGGTCACCGGGTTGCGCAGGTCGTCCACCGCGAGTCGCGAGGAGGACGGGCACACCAGCACGGCGGGGTCCGTCAGGTACTCGGGATAAATCGAGTCCATCTGCGGGTTCTGCCAGTGCGTCGGGGCGCCCACAAAGGGAAGGCCCGGCGACACCACCGCACCCGTGTCGCAATTGGTGATGGGCTCCCAGCTCGTCTGAAGGCGCGGGAAGCGCTCGCCCTTCGACTCGCCCGCGTACATCTTGAACACAAGGCCCATCTGCTTGAGGTTGTTCTGGCAGCTCGCCCGGCGTGCCGCCTCGCGGGCCCGTGCGAGGGCAGGCAGCAGGATGGCCGCCAGAATGCCGATGATGGCAATGACCACCAGCAGCTCGATCAGGGTAAAGCCCCTTCTCCGGTTCATATCGCATTCTCCTTGTCGGTTGTGTGGAGGCCCTGGCCGCGGGCCCGGGCAGTAAGCGCTATTCGTAACGGATGATTGGTATACTAAACAAACACTGTTTAAGTCAATCACTTTTTCATTTAAATTATCACCCGGTTTGACTATAACGCGTTCGGACCATCACCATCCAAATGCCCCCACGCCCCCGTTGCAGCCCTCCCCACCCCGTGCTATACTCCGCGCAGACGATTGACCCACCTATAGTTAGACCACACCCGACCGCCCCCGGAAGGAGCCACCGATGGCCGACATCCTCAGCCAGGAAGAAGTGGATCTCCTGCTGAGCGCCGTAAGTGAGGGCGAAAGCGAGATCGAAGCGGCCGAGCTTCCCCGGGTCGACGCGGCGGACTCGCCGGACCTGATGGCCTACGATTTCCGCCGCCCGGAGCGCGTCTCGAAGGAGCAGCTCAAGGGCCTGCAGGGGCTGTTCGAGGCCTTTGCGCGCGAGGTGAGCATCGTACTGCCGCCCTTTCTTCGCACGGTTGTCCGGGTGGACCTCGTCTCGATCGATCAACTGACCTACGACGAGTTCATCCTCTCCGTGTCGCGCCCGACGGCCTTGTCGGTCATCAACATGAACCCCTTGGACGGCACGGCGGTGCTGGAAACCAGCCTTGACATGGTCTTCCCGATCATTGATCGAGTGCTGGGGGGCAGCGGGGCGATGCTGGACCGCCAGCGCGAGTTGACCGAGATCGAGATGCGAATCGTGAACCGGATCATCCTGATGATGCTGGATTGCCTGAAGCGCTCGTGGCAGCAGTTGATCGAGTTCAAGATGAGCGTGGTGAACCAGGAGAGCGACCCGCTGATCGTGCAGATCGTCGGCGGCGGCGAGATGGTCATCCTGGTGGGCTACGAAGTGTATGTCGGCGAGCGCGTGGGCCAGATGAACTGGTGCATCCCGTTGATGGTGCTCAACCCGGTGCTGGACCAGATCACCGCGCAGACGCATTACCGCCGGCATATGTCGCGCGACCTTGCCCACCGCGTGCGTACCCAGTTGCACCGGTTGGTGATGAAATCCGTGGTGCCGGTGGATGCGGTGCTCGGGCGCTCGCGCCTGCCGCTGTCGGAATTGTCGCGTCTCCAGGTTGGGGATGTCGTGAAGCTGGACACGGATGTGAAGGAGTCGTTTACCATGGAGGTCGGCGGCATTCCTCGGTTCAAGGCGAACCTTGGGCGGCGCGGCGAGCAAAGCGCGGTGCAGGTCACCGACCTGATACGGGATTAGGGGCAGCATGAACGAGAAAGCGGCAAGGCTGGTGGGCGACGCGTTTTTGCGTGGCTTTTTTGACACGATCGACGCGCTGCTGGCAACGGGGATGAAGGCCACACCGGAGCCACCCGAATCGGTATCGGCCGACGACTTGGCGGCATTGCTCGAGCGTTACCCCGTCGCCATGCACGCGATGGCGGAGGATGGCGGCCGCGTGGGGGTGCTGCTCTCGGTGCAGGATGCCCTCACCTTTCAGGCAAAGCTGTTGGCGGAAGAAGTGCCCGAGCAGGATGAACTCGGGCCTGACGACATACGAAAGCTTCGCGAGGTGTTCGAGCCCTGCCTCAGCGGCGGCATCGGCGGCCTCAAGGCCGTACTCAACCGGGAGCTGCCTCTCCAGGATGCCCGCGTCGCGCAATTGTCGCCGGAGGATGCCCCTGCGCTGCTGGATGTCTTCGACAACCAGGCCTTCGCCATGCCCTTTGCGTTCGAGGATAGCGAGCAAACGGCTGGCAACGGCGTGATGCTCGGGGCACAGGTTTTGTTTGCGATGGTGGCGGAGTCCAGTGGAAGTGCGGGTGCACCCCAGCTGAGTCCGGAGGAAATGAGCGACATTTTGAGTGGATTCGACGCAGGAGAACTGAAAACCGGCGCTGCGGCCAGCGCGGGTGCGCAGGGCGGCGCGATACCGCCGAACCTCGACATGATTATGGATATCGGCCTGGTGTGCACCGCGCGCCTGGGCCGTGTGGAAATGCCCATCGCCGACATTCTCTCGCTTGGGCCGGGCTCCATTCTCGAGGTGGGGCACCTGGTGGACGAGCCCATCGAGCTGCTGGTGAATGACAAGCTCATCGCCCGGGGGGATGTTGTCGTGGTGGACGAGCGCTTCGGCCTGCGCATCACCGAGATCGTGAGCCAGGCGGACCGTATCAAGAGCCTGTTGTGACGGTTACCGAGGAAAGGGACCTCTGGGTCCGCTTCAAGGAAGCCAACGATGACCACGCCCGTGAGGTGCTCATCGTGCGGTACATGCAGACCGTGCGGTACATCGCCGGCCGCATGGCCATGCATGTCCCCTCGCAAGTCGACATCGACGACCTCACTGGCTGGGGCGTCCTCGGTCTCTTGGATGCCGTGGACAAGTACGACCACAACCAGGACATCAAGTTCAGCACCTACGCCTCGATCCGCATTCGAGGCGCAATCCTGGACCAGATTCGCTCATTGGACTGGGCCCCGCGCTCGCTACGCGCGATGGCGCGCAAGGTGCAAGGCGCCCGCGACAAACTCCGCCACGAGGCCGGGCAGGAGCCCTCGACCGAGGCCATCGCCGGGGCGCTGGGGGTGGAAATCGAGCAGGTCGAGGACACCATGGCGCAGTTGCAGGTGGTGCAATTCCTGAACCTAGATGATTTCCTTCCCTCCGACGACCGCTCCGAGGGTCGGCGTCTGGACATGATCAGCGGTTCGGGAGCATCCCCGGAGGATGCTGCGTTACAGAAAGAGAAGGAAGATTTGTTGGTTCGGGCCATTCTGGAACTGCCCGAGCAGCAACAAAAGGTGCTAAACTTATACTACTACGAGGAATTGACGCTGAAAGAAATCGGCGTCGTGCTGGAGGTCTCCGAGTCGCGGATCTGCCAAATCCACGGGGCAGCCGTTAAAAAGTTGCGGAAAGTCGTGCGCGGAGAAGCGTAATGGTTCAGCCTATCGATCTTCATACGGAGCTTGCCCGTAGCGATACCACGACGCGGGTGCAGCAGGTTGCCGATCGCGCTGCACTCAACGCCCAGCAACGCCACGCACACGAGGCGGAGGAAAAGCGCTCGCAAGTCGAGACGAATGTACTCGATAAGGACGAGATTGACGGTGAACACCTCGACGACCATGACCGCCGCGGTGAACAGTACCGGGCGCGCCGGAAGCGCAAGGAGAAGGAGGATGCCGAGCGGCATTCATCCACCGATCAGGACCGCATGGCCGCGCCAATCACGGATGAGGGCACCAAGCTTGATGTGTCCATCTGAGTGGGACCGGCCATGGGACGCGCCCTGAGGGGCCGAACCGCTCCCACGAAAGCCGCACCGGGCACCGAGCCAGGATAAACTCATGGCCAGCACCTTCAGCATCATCAGCACGGTCTTCCTCACCACGGGGGTGCTCTTTTTTCTCCAGGGCGTGGCGCTGGTGGTGATCTATGTCGTCAAGTGGCGCGGCGCTCGCACCGGCATGGGCCGGGGCGAGGACCAGGCCAACATGATGATCCTGTTCCAGAGCATGCGCGACCTGCTCCATGAGCAGAAGCAACTCGCCCGGCAGTTTAACGAGGACATCGACCGCAAGCTCACGCGCATCAACCTGGTCGTCCACGACGCGCTGGATGCCGTTCAGCGGCCAGGATCGCGTTCGTCGCTCGCGGCGACTTCTCCCCCACGACCGCCATCGGACCGCGATGCACGCAACGCCTTCCTGCGCGAGGCCCGCAAGCTCTCCGGCCAAGCGACGGCGGAGGAACCCTTGGTATCGTCGGGCTCCTCGTCGCGTAAATCCGAAAGAATCACTCCCCAATCGCCGGCGATTCCCCCGCAATCGCCGGAAGGTTTCCGTGCCGTCGCCGAAGACGAGGATGCGCCGGGGCAGACGGGCGAGCGCTTTGATGCCTGGGTCGGCCTCGATTTTGGGGGCGATTCGCCCAATCCGTATCGCGTCGAGGTGCCCGAACAAGCACCCGCCGCCCCCGAGGATGCGGACAAGGCCCGCGAGGCCTTCCGCTCGCTCTTGGACATGCACCACGAGGCCCGTACCCCGGCTGCACCCGCTGGAGCCCGGCCTACGGGCATTTCGCCCGGTCTCGGCGGTACTCCCACGGAGGAACCGAGTGGCGCGACGAATGGCGCGCGCAAGGCAACCCCATTGCAGCGTCGCGTGCAGGAATATGCCGACGCGGGCATGTCGGTGCCTCAGATTGCGCGTGAGTTGGGCATCGGCAAGGGCGAGGTGCGCCTGATTCTGAGTCTGCGCGAAGGCCGGAAGGTCTGACGATGGCCGGTGGCGCAGGCCCGGCGCTCATCGCCTTGGCGGCAGCGCCTGCCGCTACCGGCGCGCAAGGCCTGCGCGCGGGCGTCGTGTACGAGGGCACAATTCGTATCGACGGCAATGCGGCCACGCTGCTCGTTGGCGGGCAGGCCCTCACGCTCAAGACCGCCCTCTCGTTTCTCGACGGTCAACGCGTTCAAGCGCAACTGGTACGAACTCCGGAGGGCTTGCAGGTCCGTATCACGCTGCCGGGTGGCGATGCGGCGAAACCCAACATCCCCGCTCCGCCCCTTCCTGCCGCTCCCGGCAACACGGCCGCGGCCCCGAAACCGCAGCCGCTGCCCAATCCACTCCCATCGGCGCCGAACGCGGCCGGATTGGCCAGTGCCGCGAACAAGCCGATGACACTCCCGAATGCGCAGGCTCCCGCGAACGCCCCCACGGCTGGGTCGGCGCCACCGCCGACTATGACCGACGCGGCCCAGCTTGCGCGCGTGGCGGCCGAGGTGGCCCGCTCAATGCCGCAAGGTCTCGAGGCCGGGCGCTTCGCGGGTCTATTGCCACGCCAGTTGCCTGCAAATGACAGTCTCGTGCGCGCGGCGATGCAGGTGCTGGCCGCACGCAATGCGACAGGCGCCGATCTGGCCGCCGTGGGCCGAACCATGGCCGCCGCGGCGGAGCGGGGCGTGATCCGGCCGGAAACCGCGGGCTTTGTGTTGGCGTTTCAGGTGAGCGATGGCGGCGAGCCGGAGGCATGGCTCGGCGCGTTGCGGCGATGGGTGGAGGCGGCGGCCAAACCGTTGGAGGCACGACTCGCGGCGGCCTTGCGCGGCGGTGCGGAGCAGGGGCGGGCACTGGATTTGGGCCAAGACCTTCGCAGCGTATTGATGCAGGCCCGAGCGGACGAGGGCATCGCGCGGATGTTGCGGCAGGACGGCGATCTCGATTCGTTCCGTCAGGCCCTCGACCGTACCATCGATCGGCTGACGGGAACGCAAGCCCAGAACCTGCGCGCCTTTGATGGTCCCTACCTTTTTGCCGAACTGCCCGCGGGCGAACGCTTCGAGCGCGCCCACCTGCATATCTTGGGTGATGGCGCCGCGCAGGGGAAACCCGGAAGCCCTCGCCAGGTCGTCCTCGATGTGTCATTGAGAAGACTCGGCGATCTGTGGCTCGCGCTCAGCGTGAGCGGTCCGCGATGCCAGTGCACCGTGCGCGTGGCCAATCCCGAGATGCTGCCCGAAGTCGCCAACGCGGCCGACGAACTCGCCGGGGCCTTGCGTGACGCGGGCTTTCCCAGCGCCGAGGTTCGTGTGATGGGGTGGGATGGCGACCGCGTGGCGGCCTTGGCAGGCGTGTTGGCCACGCGTGATCGCCTGGACCTCGAGGCATGACGGATACACCCAAGGATCAGCCCGCCCGCCGCCGTGCGGTCGCCATGCGCTATCGTGCGGGCGAGGCAAACGCCCCCCGGGTCGTCGCGAAGGGCCAGGGCGTGATCGCCGATCGCATCATCGAGCTGGCGCGCGTGCATGGGCTGCATGTGCACGAGGATCCGGACCTGGTAGCGCTGCTCGGCGCGCTCGAGGTGGACACGGACATCCCGCCGGAGCTGTACCGGGCCGTGGCGGAAGTGCTCGCCTTTGTGTACCGATTGGACCGCCGTTTGGGCGAGAGCCCTGATACCGGGCCGGTACGACGGTGATTCCTGCTTGATAGCGTTCCATTCCTGTCGATATGCTGCAACGGTCGAGGAACCTCGTGGGTTCCGGTAAGCGTTCCCGCTGGTGCGATACGCAAGGTGCTGCTCATCCATGGATTCCGCCGTGAACACCCCCTCTTCCAGTGCCTCACGCCGCTTTCACCTCGCCGTGTCCAGCGACCGTTTGCGCGTGTACTTCAGCGGTTTCTGGCAGTGCGATGACTTCGAGGGCATGCAGGCGGCCGTCACGCGTGAGCTTGTCCGAATGGGCATCCGCAGCGGCGCCCCGCCCGAGGTGTTCGAGCGCCTGCACACCCGGGCCGTCGAGGAAGGTGAAGAGATTCATGACTACTGCCTGCTCGAGGGCACCCGCCCCGGCGACTCGACGAACGGCTCCATCGAGTGGGCGCGCGACTTCTTCGACAATTCCTTCGTCATTTCGGAGGAGACCGGCCAAATCGATTACCGCAAACGCCGCGCGCAGCTCTCGCTCGATTCGGGCGACCTGATTGCCCGCATCATCCCGGGTGTCCAAGGCGAAGCGGGCGTCGATGTGTATGGCAAGCCCCTTCGCGCGCGAACCCCGCACACACCGACGATCATCGGCGGCGGCGGCATCCGCAAGGATAAGGAGACGCGCGCGTATTACGCCAAGGTGGATGGCCGATTCCGTTGGGACGGCCGCCGGCTCGATGTCGATGAGGTCTGCACGATCGACGGGGATGTCGGCCTTGGCTCGGGGGACATCGACCATAAGGGCTCCGTCATCATTACGGGGGATGTACAGGCCGGGGCAACCGTGCGCGCCAAGGGGGACATTGAGGTCATGGGCGTGCTCGAAGCGGCCGATGTCGAGACGGCCGGCAGCCTCATGGTGCGGCGCGGCATTTTCGGGCGAGAAGGCCGGCGGATTCTCGTCGGCCGCGATGTCTTCGCGCGCTTCATCATCGAGGGGCATGTTTCCGCGCGCGGATCGGTGACGGCCGAGCGCGAGATCATCAACAGCGAGGTCGTTGCGGGAGGCGAGGTGCGTGTTCCGGCGGGCCGCGCCTTCGGTGGACGCATCATCGCGCATGGAGGGGTCGAAACGAAGGCCTTGGGCAGCGAGGGCCTGGTGCACACGGAGATTACCGTGGGCGAAGATCCCTTCCTCGATGCACGGCTGAAGCCACTGGAGGACGAGTATGCCGCCACCCGAAAACGGGCAGACGAACTGAATACCCGCCTTCACCCGCTGTTGGCACAGCGCGAACGCCTCCGGCCCGACCAGAAGCGCGGCCTGGCGGAACTTCTGCAGACGGTTCGCGCGTTGACAGAGGAAGCGGATCGCTTGCGAGCCGAGATCCAACACCTGCGGAAGGAGTCGCAGGCGGTGGCGAAGTACCGTGTGGCGGTGCGTGACCGCATATTTCCGGAGGTCGTGATGCATATGAAGGGCCACACGATGAGGGTCACCGATCTCATGCGCGGCTCGTTCGTGTTCTCGCCACACGACAACGGCATTGGCTTCATCGCCCGTTAGCCACCTCGCATGTTCGAATCGCCCCCAGTCGCTGCGGGCAATCCACAGGCCACCAACCCCACGGAGAACTCCCCAATGCCCCGTTCCTCCATCAGCGCCTTCGGCGAGGAAACCGCCGGCGCCAACGACGACCGCTACCGAATCGACGCAGACAGCATGGCAACGGTCGTCATTTTCGGCGCGACCGGCGACCTGGCCGGCCGGAAGCTGATCCCGGCGCTGTACAACCTCGCGCGCGCGGGCTTCTTGCCCGAAAATACAACCGTGGTCGGCGTTGCCAGGCGCGAGAAAAGCGACAGCGACTACCGCGAGGAAATGTGCGAGGCATTGCTCCGTCATTCACGCAGCAGCAACGGCGAAAAGGCCGCATGCGACACCTTCCTCACCGGGCTCTTCTACCATCAGCTTAATTTCGGCGAGGAGGATGACTTCAGCGGGCTCGGCAAGCGGCTGGAGGAGATCGAGAAGGAACGCGGCCTGCCGGGTCATCGCCTCTTCTATTTGAGCGTCGGCCCGGAGTTTTTTGAGAAGATCGTTACGCGCCTGGGTGCGGATGGGCTCATTCACGAGCCGGGGAGCACCTGCACCAGCCGTGTGGTGATCGAGAAGCCCTTCGGGCACGACCTCGAATCTGCCCGCGAGTTGAACGCCCGCATTGGGAAGGTACTGACCGAGGAACAGATCTTCCGCATTGATCACTACTTGGGCAAGGAAACCGTTCAGAACATCAACGCATTTCGCTTCGGCAACTCGATCTTTGAGCCCTTGTTCAACCAGAAGTATGTCGACCATGTGCAGATTACTGTTGCCGAGGCCGTGGGAATGGAGGGCCGCCGCGGCGCCTTCTATGACGGCGTCGGCGCCCTGCGGGATGTGGTGCAGAACCACGCGCTCCAACTGCTGTGCCATGTCGCCATGGAACCGCCCGTCACCTTTCGCGCCAAGGAAGTGCGCGACGAGAAGGTGAAGGTGCTCGAGGCAATCGAATTGCCCGAGGACGATGACCCCGCGGCTTGGGTCGTGCGTGGGCAGTATGCCGAGGGCGGCGGCGAGCCGGGCTACCTCTCCGAGGAGGGCGTGGCGGAGGAATCCAACACGGAGACCTTCGTGGCCCTCAAACTGCTCGTCAACAACTGGCGCTGGGCAGGAGTGCCCTTCTTCTTGCGAACCGGCAAGCGATTGAAGAACCGCGTCACCGAGATCGCCGTGCAATTCAAGCGGCCGCCCACGCATTTCTTCAAAGAGATGAAGACCGCCATGCCGCAGGCCAATGTCCTGGTTTTCCGTATTCAGCCCAACGAGGCGATTACCCTCACCTTCGGCGCAAAACCCCCGGGCATGCACTTCGAGGTGAAGCCCGTCGACATGGATTTCAATTACGGCAATTTCGCGCAGGACATGCCGGACGCCTACGAGCGCCTGCTGCTCGATGCCCTGCGCGGGGAGCCCACCCTCTTCATGCGCTCGGATGAGATCGAGGGGGCATGGCGCATTTGCGACGAGGTCATGGCGCGTTGGGGGAACGAGCGGTCCCCGGAGCTGTACCGTCCCGGCTCATGGGGACCGGACTCGGCGAACAAGCTTTTCGCTGGCTGCGAGGGTTGCTGGCGGGAGCCGGTAGCATGAGTTCCATGGTTCATATTGCGACAGACCCGACCCATAAGGTGGCAGCGCTGCTGGTGGACGCGGTGCTATCGTCGCAGCGCTTCTTCGTCGCCTTGTCCGGGGGCAGCACCCCGAAGGCACTCTTCGAGCTGCTGGCCCGCAACTACAGCGAGCTGCCGTGGGATCGCGTCCACATCTTTCAGGTCGATGAGCGCTGCGTGCCCCCGGACCACGCCGACTCCAATTGGCGCATGCTGTCGGAGTCGCTGCTGGAGCATATCAGCGTGGGGGGCGCGTATCGCCTTGAGGCCGAGCGGGGCGAGGATGGGGCCATTGACTACGAGGCCCTCATTCGGCGCGAGGTGCCGGGAGGTGCGGACCGGGTGCCCGTGCTTGACCTTGTTCTGCTCGGCATGGGCGACGACGGGCACACGGCGTCGTTGTTTCCCGGCACCACCGCCTTGGAGGAGCACCAGCGGCTGGTCGTGCAGAACGAAGTACCTCAACTTGGTGCATACCGCGCCACGATGACCTACCCCCTCCTCCATGCGGCGCGTCGGCGCTGGTTTCTCGCCACCGGTGCAGGCAAGAGGGCCGCATTTACCGGGGCCCTTCGTGGGGAGTATCCGGCTGGCCGGGTGAAAAACGCGGAGTGGTTCGTGGATGAGGCGCTCGGCGCGAGCGAATAAACATTACGCGTACTGTTCAATATGTTTGCTACTTTCCACTGGTTTGGGTAAACTCTTGCTAATCGAGGGGTGTTTTGGGGTGCCCTTTGGGGTGTGGATGCGTAAGGGGATCGCCATGATCTGCGACGGAGCGTGCCGCGACTGCACGACCGGCTCCGGAGTTTGCCCATGAATTACATGCTGACCGCGCGCTCGGGATTCACGAGCGGTGCCTCGTGGCGTATCGGAGACCGGCCCATTGTGATTGGCCGCGCACCGGATTGCGATATCGTCGTGCAGGACGGCACCGTATCGCGGCGCCAGTGCCAATTGCGTCAGCGGGATGCATCCTTGCTGCTCGAGGACCTGGGTGGGCAGAACCCGGTCTTGGTGAATGGACGCCCCGTGGTGGAGTCAAGACTCAACGCCGGCGATCTGATCGCCGTGGGCTCCGCACTCTTCCAGGTCGGCACTTTCGAAACCAAATCCCCCACGCCCGCCGTGGAGATATCCGAACCGGAAACGATGTCCCTGCGGCATGCGCAACTGCCGTTCTTCCGGCAGCAGGGCGTGTCGAGCAGCGATCTGCCGCATGTCATGCGTGACTATGTCACCCTTTTCCAGTTCTGCCGCACCCTGAGCCTGTGCCAACGGGTGGATACGCTCGTCGCCCGTGCGCGCGCGGTAATCGAGGAGCAGTTCCGCCCGACGAGCGTGAGTTTCCTGCGGCGCCGCGGCGATGCATGGGAGGCGCTGGACAATCTCAGCGTCGTGCCGGATTCGCCTACGGTGCACCTGTTGATGGAGCAGGCGGAGACCGAGGGGCGCACGATGCTGGCGCCGCTGGGGAAAGGAGAGGTCTGTTACATCGTCGCTCCGCTTCGGGCCTTCCAGATGCCCCTGGGCATGATAATCCTCGTGTTTGAAGACGAGGACCTCTTGACGCTCGAGCAGAAGATGGTGCTCTCGGCCGCATTGGCGGAGGTGCTGGGTCCGTTTCTCGATTCCATGACCCGCTGCGAGCGCCTTTCACGGCTCAATGCGCGCTTCACGCAACTGGCCCATTCTGACAACCAGCTCGTGGGCCAGAGTGCGGCCATGCTCCGCCTTCAGGAGGGCATCCGCGGGGCAGGCCGCTCGGACGAGCATGTGATGCTGCTGGGCGAGACCGGCACGGGCAAGGAGTTGGCCGCGCGCGCCATTCATGATGCGAGCCGCCGCTCGAAGTTCCCGTATGTGGTCGTCAATTGCGCCGCCATTCCCCAGGAATTATTTGAAAGCGAAATCTTTGGCCATGCCCGCGGCGCCTTCACCGGGGCCCAGTCGGCCAAGGTGGGCTTGATGGAAGAGGCCAACGGAGGCACGCTGTTTCTCGACGAGGTCGGCGATCTCTCGGCTGCAAACCAGGCCCGCATTCTGCGCGCCATCGAGCACGGTACCTTCCGCCGGGTGGGTGAGACCGAGGAGCGGCACGCGGATGTACGGGTGATTTCGGCGACCAACCTGAATCTGCCGTCGCCCGGGTTTCGCGAGGACCTCTATCATCGTCTTGCGGGGGTCGTGCTGGATCTGCCCCCGTTGCGCAACCGCCTGTCCGATATTCCCCTGCTTGCCCGCCACTTCCTTGACGAATTGGCGGCCAATGACGACACCATCTACCGTGAGCTGGACGAAAGCGCGAACAACTACCTGCAGCAACGCGCGTGGACGGGCAATGTGCGTGAGCTGCGGAACTTTGTCATTCGCGCGGCACACTTTACACGCCAGGAAACGATCATGGCCTCGGACCTGGCTGCCTGCGAGCGGGCCTATGGCCGTGCGGCGGCCTCGGCGAAGATGCCGACGCTGGCGGACATGGAGCGCGATCACATCCGCCGGGTGTTGCGCGAGGTTGGGGGCAATGTCTCGAAGGCATCCAAAATCCTCGGGATCAGCCGCAGCACGCTCTACACGCGGATGAACGATTTGGACTCCCCCGCCCCGTAGGGCTTGGCTTGGCTGTGTTGAGCCCGACTGTCTGGAATTCGGACAGTTACCCTGTCCGAATGTCGGACACCCCTTCCCTCCCACTTCCTCCTGCCGGGCAATTTCTAGTCATAAGTCGTTGAGAATTCACCGATCATGCCAACGGCGAAACTTGGCACGAATCTCGCTACTACGGTTGTAGAGCGAGACGCAGCCCGAAGGTGTAGGCAACGCGAGTCGCTCCAGTTGAATCGCCCTGTCGGGGGGCTCGTGGGGTTCGGTTGGCACGCATGCCTGTCCTTCCGAGAGCGAGCCCTCATATTCCCCGGTGCCAGGCGGGCCTCCATCCTCCTCGGAGGCCCGCCACTTTTCCGGGGGGAGTTTGTTTATAAGCAGGAGTGACGGATTCCAGCCATGTATGCTCGATTCGACATTCGACTCGCCCTCACGGATTCGGATCGCCGCGCGATCTCCCGCCTGCGGCGTCAAGGGATCCCCTCGCAGAACCAAGGGCTCCCCTCGCAGAACGGGGACTCATCCGAGGTCGAGGGCTCGTGGGGCAACGCCGAGTTGATTGATGCACACGACGAAAACGCCTATGTGTTTGGGGCGTTCGACGGCAATCGCGCGGTGGCGGCAATCCGCTTGCATGTCGTGGCGGAATCGTCCGGCGGTCCGGATGCGAAGGCCCTGAACCTTGAGGTATTCGGACATTACCACCCCAACCGTCTTGGAACCGTCTCGGGGTTCGTCATTGCCAAGCACATCGAGCGGGACGCCCAGTTGGTGGCCGCGATGACGCAACAGGTGATCTGCATCGGGTATCTCCACCGGATGGAGTTCATTTGCGGGGCATTCGAATCCCAGTGGCTGCCGCTTTTGGAAACGCTGGGGTGGCGCCGCTACCTGCATCTGTCCGCCTGCCCGGACCTGCGTGGCGAGGCGCCCCTGTGCTTCGTTCTATCGGATGTGGAGCATTTGCGCCGGGTGGGCTCTCCCCACACCGCGCTTGCGGGCGCCTTCGGCCGCAACCAGTTCGCGGCGGCGCATTTTGAGAATGTACGGGCTAAGAACGCAAGACCGGCTATCGAACGGCGCCAAGTGAACTCTGACAGCGAATAGACCACCATTTCGCGTACAACCGTAACCCCGGGGTCCAATTGGGGGTCGGTGGGGCAGCCGAAGCGCGGCTATGATATTTGGGGGACGCGCTTCGGCTTTTTGCTGTCTCCGCCTGAATTCCTTTACCCGAACGCTTGACCCCAGCGCCGTTGGTCTTGCGATAATCCGCCCCAAACAAGCACAACACCAAGGGGATTCGGATGAACTGCAAGGATACCGCCACGCGCATCGGCTGGATCGGGGCCGGGGTCATGGGGAAGTCGATGTGCGGCCACCTCCTCGCGGCGGGGTATCCCGTGACCGTGTACACCCGCACGCAGGAGAAGGCCCAGCCCCTTGTGGACGCCGGCGCCTCGTGGGCCGCGTCTCCCGAGGCGGCAGCCGCGAATGCCGGCGTTCTCTTCACGATGGTGGGCTTTCCGGAGGATGTGGAGGCCGTGTACTTCGGCGAGGGCGGCGTTTTCGCGGCCTCCCCTGCTCCGCGCATTGTCGTCGACATGACCACAACCAGGCCCAGCCTGGCCCAGCGCATCTTTGAGGCGGCCGCCGAACGCGGCATCCAGGCGCTGGATGCCCCGGTCTCGGGTGGCGATGTCGGCGCACGCAACGCGGCGCTGTCGATCATGGTCGGTGGAGATTCGGCTGCACTCGACACGGTGACCCCGTTGCTGGAGCTTATGGGGAAGAACATCGTGCACCACGGGGGCGCCGGGGCCGGTCAGCACACGAAAATGTGCAACCAGATCGTCATCAGCGGCACAATGATCGGCGTATGCGAGAGCCTGCTGTACGGCGCAAAGGCTGGGCTCAACCTGGAGACCGTGCTGCAATCCATCGGCGGCGGGGCGGCTGCCTGCTGGACGCTCGACAACCTCGCGCCACGCGTCATTCAGCGCAACTTCGATCCGGGCTTCTTCGTGGAGCATTTCATCAAGGATATGGGGATCGCGCTGGAGGAGGCCAAGCGGATGGGCATCGTGCTGCCCGGCCTGGCATTGGTCCACCAGCTCTACCTCGCCGTGCAGGCCCAGGGGCATGGCCGCAAGGGGACGCACGCCCTGATGCTCGCGCTGGAGCAGATGAGCGGGCAGGGAGCATAATCTGGCCCCCGGCAGCACACGGCGGCAGAGTCCCGCTTCCGAATAGCCTCCGGCCGGGCATTTGGCGTAGAATCCGCTCGACCTGTTGCCCCTCTTCGAAGAAAGGCGCACCCCTTGGGCGAATTTCGTGATGTCATCAAGACGGTTTCCGCCAATGTCGAGCGCGTGGTGCTCGGCAAGAGCAGCACGGTGCGTACGGCCCTGTCGGCCATGTTGGCGGGCGGCCATGTGCTGATGGAGGATGTGCCGGGCGTCGCGAAGACGATGCTGGTGCGTGCCCTGGCGATCTCGACGGGGTGCAGCTATGCGCGCGTCCAGTGCACGCCGGATCTGCTGCCGACGGACATCAGCGGGGTGTCGGTTTACAACCAGAAGAATCAGGAATTCGAGTTTCGACCGGGCCCGATCTTCCACCAGGTCATCGTGGCGGACGAAATTAACCGCGCGACGCCGCGCACGCAGTCGGCCTTGTTGGAGGCCATGGCGGAGGGGCAGGTGTCGGTGGATGGAAAGACCTACCCGCTTCAGCAGCCGTTTATCGTGTTTGCGACGCAAAACCCGGTGGAACACGAGGGGACTTTTCCGCTGCCGGAGGCCCAGCTGGACCGCTTCATGATGCGGATCTCGATGGGCTACCCCAGCATGCAGGTGGAGGCGGAGCTGCTGGAGAGTACGCGCAAGAGTCATCCAATCGACGCGCTGAAGCCGGTAACGGACGGGGCGACCATTCTGCGGATGCAGCAGAGCATTCGTGAAATCCATATCCATGACTCCGTGCGGGACTACTTGCTGCGAATCATCACGCGCACGCGGGATTCGGCGCACTTGTCGCTGGGGGCGAGCCCTCGCGCGTCGATGGCGCTCTTTCGGGCCGCGCAGGCCTATGCCGCGGTGAATGGGCGCTCGTTCGTGCTGCCGGATGACATCAAGTCGTTGGCGCCGCCCGTGTTGGAGCATCGGCTCATTTTGAAGCCGGAGAGCCGGCTCCGGCGGGTTACGGTGCACAGCGTGCTGCGTGATATACTCGCGGAGGTCAGCGTGCCTGCCGGGCAATCGTCCTGGGGAGCACGCGGGTAAGGAGTACGGCGGCCCGGATTTCGGGGCGCGGCATTCACAGCTAAAGGACACGACCCACGGCGATGCGGCTGGCATGGTGGAAAAAGGACGCGGCGCCCAAGGCGAAAGAGCGCGAAGGCCTGGACGAGGGCAGTTACGACAGTGAGTCGACGCTCGAGTTGACCCATGTCGGCCCGTACGAGGTCATTGCGCCCATCGGTGCGGGCGGTATGGGCACGGTGTACAAGGCCATCGACCGGTCGCGCGACCAGACGGTGGCGATCAAGGTGCTGCACTCGCGCTTTGACATGGACAAGCGCCGGCGCAAGCGCGACTACCTCGGCCGTGAAATCCTGATTGCGGCGAGCTTGCAGCACCCGTGCATCATCCGCATGTCGAAGGAGATCATCGAGCAGGAAGACAGCTACGGCAATGTGCGCCGCTGCCTGCTGATGGAATACATCGACGGATACAACCTGCGCAAGCTGATCAGTGATCACGCGCTGGATTTGCGGCAGAAAATCGATATTTGCCTTCGATTGTGCGAGGGGCTGGACTTTCTGCACCAGCACCAGATTGTGCATCGCGATATCAAGCCGGAAAACTTCCTTTTCTCGCGGGACATGACGCAGGCGAAGATCGTGGACTTTGGCGTGTCCAAGTCCACGGCGACCTGGCGGACCCGTTGGGTGAAGGAAGGCGGCGGAACCCGGCGGTACATGTCGCCCGAGCAGTTGGCGAAGAAGAATGTCGACGCCCGCTCGGATATCTTTTCGTTCGGCATTACGATGTACGAACTGCTTACCGGGCGCCACCCTTGCAACGGGCGGGATGCCAAGGAAGTGCTGATGCAAATCCGCAGCAGCAAGTACAAGTTTCAGCCGCCGTCGAAGATCGACCCGGAGATCCCGCCGCATCTGGATCGAATCGTGCTCAAGGCCTTGCGGCGCAACCCGGAACGGCGCTATCAGTCGGTCACGGAAATGTTGATGGACCTCACCCGTTTGCGTGAGTCGAGGTTGTAAATCCCATGTTCTCGGAAAAAAAGCGGCGCGAACCCCACCTGTTTCGCATCATGATCGTGCTGACGATCATGGTGGCGGGCGGGTATGCCGGGCTGCGGGCATATGCCTGGTACAACGGCAGCCAGCAGGCAGCCACCATCGCCGAAGCCCCGGAGCGCCTCGCCGAGGCCCGTACGCTCATTAAGCAGGGTGCGTATGCCGAGGCCATCGCGGCCCTGTCGCCCTTGTCCGAGTCAACGCTGGACAGCCGCCACACGCCCGAGGTATTGACGCTGCTTGCAGAGGCAAAGGCGGGTAGCGGCGATTTGGCCGAGGCCGTGACCATGGCGCGCCGCGCCTCGCTGGAGTTTTCCAGCCACCCGAACCGGGCGGCCCACGCGGTGTTCTACGCCCGCCTGCTGGAGCGCGAGGGCGATTTTGACGAGGCCGAGACGGTGTATCAGCAGGTGGTCGACACGGCGCCGGCCGACTTGCGTGCCCCGGCCCTGACGGGCTTGGGCCGCGCGAAGGAACGCGCCGGCAACCTGGTGGCCGCGCGGGACCTGTACGCCCAGGCCGTGGCGGATGCCGCGTGGGAATCCGAGCCTTGGGACGAGGCCTTGGAGGCCTTGGGCGCGGCGAATGTGGCGATGTTTTTCGGGCGCGAGGAAACGCCGGAATCGCAGGTGTACACGGTGCAGCCGGGGGACAATCTCACAGCAATCGGCGTGAAGCTGAACACAACCTTGGGCAGTTTGACGCGGGCAAACGGCATCACGGAGGAAACCTCCCTTCAGGTCGGCCAACGGCTCAAGTACACGCCAAAGGATTTTCGCATCGTCATTGATCGATCAACGAATCGGCTATTCGTCGTGGACAGCCAGGGCATCTTCAAGCACTACCGGGTGGGCCTCGGCGCGCCGGGCAGCGAGACGACGCCGGGAAGCTACCGTATTGGCGACAAGATCAAGGATCCGACCTGGCACAAGCCGGGCGAAGGACCCATTCCCCCCGGGGATCCGCGCAATGAGCTGGACACCCGCTGGATGCAGCTCGTGCCGGAGGAGGAGGGCCTGCCGAAGGATCTGGGCATCCATGGCACGCTCTCTCCCGAAACCATCGGTCATTTTTCCTCGAACGGTTGCGCGCGCATGTACACCCCGGAAGTCGAGGAACTCTTTGATATCGTCGTGCGGGCAACCCCGGTCCTGATTGTGGACGGTGTCTCCCGTGACAGCGTATTGCCCCAGACGATCGCGGCGCGATAGCGCACCCGGCACACCATTGAGCCAGCCTCCGCGAAACAGGGATACACATTCGTGAGCCCCATTACAGAGTCACTGCTGGACTTGCTCATCGCCCACCAACCGTGCCCGGATGGGCCACGACAGGGCTTGATTCCCGTTGAGGGCGAATCGCTCTTCCTGAGACTTGCATCGAGCATCGTGCGCCATGTCGCCTCGGAGCCCGGCGGCATGGGGGTCTTGTTTCTCGATGGCCGCACGGCCCATGCACTGCCGACGGATGACATCCCCACACTGGCCGCCCTCACGATACGCGTGCTGGACCCCTCCCTGCCGGACTGGTGCGCCGGGTTCGCGGCGGAGTCCTGGCAACCGGCGGCGTTCAGCCCCTCCCGCGACCGATTCTGCCTGGCGGCCAACAGCTCCTGTCAGGTCGCCCTCGTGGCGGATGAGCGCGACGGCACGCTCGCGGGCATCTGGACCACGGAAGACCAAGTGACCCGGCACCTCGCGGTTCGTCTGGTCGCATCCATGACCGACGCGCCCATGTGGCCGGAGCCCCGAGAGGGGACCGTGTCCGCCGGCGAGCTTCTTGCATTCGACTTGATGCGAGCCCAGGCGCTTCACCGGGAGACACCGGCACGCCAGCACCTCGAGCATGCGGACCTCTACAGCGTACTGGAAATTCTCAAGGCCATTTCCGCCGAACGCCGCTCGAGCGACATCCTCTATGTTTTCGCGGAGGGCATCGCCCGGGTGGTGCCCATGGAGCGCTGCTCGGTCGTGCGCATCTGGGGAGATCAGCGCAACGCACATGTGCTGGCCTCGCACGAGGATGACCGGGTGCAGGATCTGACGATCGACCTGGGCCTATACCCTGAGATCCGCCATGTTCTGCGCGATGGCCACAAGGTGGTGATCAACAATGTGGCGGAAAGCCCCTTGATGCAGTCCGTCCGGGATCAATTGATATCCGCGCATATCACCAGCATTGCCGTGGTGCCAATCGTGATGCATGACAGCGAGGTCGGCACGCTGCTGTTGCGTGCCGCGCGCCGCGATCGCCCGTTTTCGACGCAGGATGTCGGCTTTTTCGAAATCGTGACGCAGGCCGCCTCCAATGCGCTGGAGCGCGCGCATCTGCTGGACAACCTGCACCTAGCAAACGAGCACCTCGAACGACTGGCCATTACGGACGGGTTGACGGGTCTGCACAACCACCGCCACTTTATTGAGCGGCTTGATCTGGAAGTGCAGCGCTCAAAGCGCTACGAAGCGCCCTTGGCCTGCGTGTTCATGGACATCGACAACTTTAAAGCCTTCAATGACCAGCACGGCCACCTCATCGGGGATGCCGTGCTGCGCGAGGCGGCCCAACGCATTTCCGAGGTGATGCGAAAGGTGGACACGGTCGCCCGGTACGGTGGCGAGGAGTTCACGCTGATTCTGCCGCAAACCGATGGTCCGGGGGCCGTGGCCAAGGCGGAAATGGTGCGTGCCCTGATCGCTGATCGGCCATTCGCGTGTGTGAATGGCGGCGTGACGGTGACCGTAAGCGTGGGAGTGGCGGAATACTGCCCGGAAAGCATGGAAGACCACTTGGCGCTCTGCCGCGCAGCGGACAGGGCGTTGTACATATCGAAACGAAACGGCAAGAACCGCGTTACCCTGGGGGGAGCCAACCCGTGACCATTGCATTGCGAACAGTCGTGCCTGCGTGCCTGTGTGTGTTTCTCATCGGCTGCCAGACGGTGGCCTCGACCATTCCATTCGGCGGAGGTGGGCGCCCGGATTACACCACCCTTCCCGAAGCCGAGATGCGGCAGGCCGCCGCGGCCATCGAGCGGATGGTGGCGAGCGGTGACCGCGATGCCGCGCTGCCGGTGATCAGCGGTGTGACGCTTGACACCGAGCCGATCCAGCATGCGATCCGCACCCGGACGGCACGCGTGCACCTGGTGGAGGAGCTGCGGGTTGCCGGCTACGCATGGGAGAAGCGCGAAGGCCTCCTCCATCTGCGAGGCGGCCGGGAGTATAGCCGGGCGACCACGCGGCGCGAGCGGGATCGCCATGGGCTGGTCATCTATAGCGAGAACCAGAATCGCTGGGAACTGTACGAGGGAATCGTGAGGGCGAACAACCTCTCCCGGAAGTCGCTGGATGCCGTCAAGGCCATCTTCGCCGATGCCCGAGTCCAGGCGATGGGCAGCGGTCAGATGTACGAGGACGCGAACGGCGAGCCCGCGTTTACGCGGTAGATTCCTGCACGAACAACGAACGCCGGGGCGCGGTCTCGCACGACCGCGCCCCGGCTTTTTCATTTCGGTGTTATCACCGCCAGCGCCGCCTACACCATCGCGAGCGCTGCCAGCACTTCCTCCGGGTGTTCGTCGGGCTTGACCTTCGGCCAGACCTTGGCAATCTTCCCGGTGCCGTCGATCAGGAAAGTGGCGCGCTGCACGCCCCAGTACTTCTTGCCGTACATGCTCTTCTCGACCCAGACGCCGTACTTCTCCGCGACGGCGTGGTCTTCGTCGGCCAGCAATTCGAAGTTGAGGTCGAATTTGTCGCGGAATTTGCAGTGCGAAGCAACGCCATCCGGGCTGACACCCAGGACAACGGCCCCGAACTTGTCGAAGGCATCGGCATGGTCACGGAACCCCTTCGCCTCCACCGTACAACCGGGGGTGTCGTCCTTGGGGTAGAAGTACAGGACCACGGGCTTGCCCTTGAGGTCCGACAGCTTCACCTTCTTTCCCGAGCTTCCCGGAAGGGTGAAAGCGGGCGCCTTCTTGCCTTCCTCCGGCATGCCCTTGGGCTCAACCTTGTCTGCTGCCATGTCGTCGTCTCCTTGCTGTGTACGAATGCGCGCATAATGCATCGACTCAAAGCATATCGTATTTGCGGCGGGCAAAACAGGCAGAACCTCTCCCCCACTTGATTCTTGAATCCAAGCGCACGCAGATTGAATCAGAGCGCGCGCAGACAGCGGCGCCCGCCGGCTGCGGCCGGTCTGCTATCATCTTCGCATGAAAAACCATGGACTAGACCGACTGCTGGATATTGTCGTCGTGGGGGCAGGGCCCGCGGGCCTGGGCGTGCTGCATGCCGCCAAGCACGAAGGGCTCGACGCCGTCGCCATCGACAAGGGGCCCGTCGCCTCGGCCTTGTGTTCTCACCCCACCTACATGCGCTGGTTTTCGACGACGGACAAGCTGGAACTGGCGGGATTTCCGCTCTTGACGGAGGAAAAGAACCCAACCCGGCGCGAATACCTGAAGTATTGCCGGGCGTTCGCGCGCTATTTTGAGCTGGCCATCAACACCTACCGCGAGGTGACCGGTATCGAGAAGAAGGGCGAGCATTTCGCCATCGCCGCGCGGGACATGCATGGCCGCGAGTACGAATGGCGCGCCCGGAATGTGGTGGTGGCAACCGGGTTCTACGACAGCCCGCGCCCCCTCGGCGTGCCCGGCGATGACCTGCCCAAGGTGCGTCACCGCTATACCGAGGCCCATTGGTACGCCGACCACGATGTCATGATTGTGGGCTCGGGCAGCTCGGCGGCGGAGGTGGCGCTGGAAATCTGGCGCGAGCACTCCCGGGTGACGATCGTGATGCGCAGCGAGCGCTTTCACACGAAGTATTGGGTCGAGCCCGACATCGAGAACCGCATCAAGGAGGGCTCGATCGTGTGCTACCGCAATGCGGAGGTCCACGAGATCACGCCGGATGCCGTCGTGGTGAAGGCCAGCAGCGGCGAGTTGGTTTCCGTGCCCAATGACTTCGTGCTGGCCATGACCGGTTATGAGCCGGATACGGCGCTTGTCGAGCGAGTGGGCGCGGCCATCGACCACTCCTGTGGGAAGCCCGTGTTGAGCGATGCGTTGGAATCGACCGTGCCCGGCCTGTATGTGGCCGGCACGCTGTGCGCAGGTCAAGAATCGAATGTGGTATTCGTTGAAAACAGCCGTGACCACGGCCCAACGATCGTACGAGACATCCTGTGCCGAGCCTCGGCACGCCCATAGCCTGCACGCGGGCTCACCCCTTCAACCGTGAAAGCAATACGCACAATGACAACCCCAAATTCCCAGGGCGGACTGCTGTCCGGTACGGGCGGCCTTCCCTCCGCCTCCCTCGCCGCCTTGGTGGCCGCCAATTGCTTCCCCCTGGCCGGTGTGATGTTCCTTGGCTGGACGATCGGCGGCATCATGCTGCTGTTCTGGCTGGAGAACGCCATTGTGGGCGCATTCAATGTGCTGCGCATGGGGTATGCAGCCAAGGAAGAGCCGAAGGATTCCGTCAAGAAGGTGATGGTCATCCCATTCTTCATGGCCCACTACGGCCTGTTCACCATGGTGCACGGCATGTTTGTGTTCACCTTGTTCGTAAGTGGCTCACCCACGGGTCTCGGTGCCGGTGGATTTCTGCTCGCCCTGCTGGCACTCGTGGTGAGTCACGGCGTCTCCTTCGTCACCAACTACATCGGCCAGGACGAATACCGCCATGTGACGGCGATGGACCTCATGGAGCGCCCGTATGGCCGCGTGTTGGTGCTGCATGTGGCGATTCTTTTCGGCGGTTTCGCGGTGATGGCCACGGGACAAACGCTGATCGCCCTGCTACTGCTGGTCGTGATCAAGATCGCCTTTGACATCGCGGCCCACCTGCGCGAACACGCCAAATTAGCAGCCCCGGTGATGCCATGAGCGCACGGCCATCAAGTGTGACGGTATCCTCCGCCGCGTTGGTGATGGCCAATCTCGCTCCCCTCTTCGGTGTGCTCTTTCTCGGATGGTCCACCGGCATCGTCCTGTTCATTTACTGGCTCGAGACGGTGATCGTGGGTTTCTACCATGTGCCCCGGCTCATCCTGGCCACCAAGCCCGGCTGGCGGAACTACCTCGAAACCGCCACCATGCTGCCCATGTTCATACTGCAATTCGCCATGGTGGTCTTCGTGCAAGGCCTGATCGTCGTCGTGCTGTTCAATCCCGGCGCCGAGGGCATGGCGGAGTTGGCCGCCGCGCCCGGAAGCGACGCCCAACCCACGCAGCAACAAGAATGGGCGGCCTACTTCGGCCTTGTGGACGGCGAGGAACTCACACTCGGGCAGTTGCCCCTCGTACTGCTCTATACCCTCATCATCTCCGGTTCGTATTGGGCGCTTCTCGGCCTGTTTATCAGCCACGGCGTGTCGTTCGCCGTCAATTTCATCAAGGGGGGCGAGTACCGCAGGGTCACGCCGGGCGACATCGCCGCAGAGCCGTACAAGCGGGTGACCCTGATGCAGCTCGCGGTGATGACCGGCGCCGTGTTTTGGTTGATCCTTGGTCAGCCCTTCTTCGTGCTTCTGATGCTGGTCGTACTGAAGATCGCGCTGGACCTGACTGCCCATCGACAGGAGCGGCTGCGCATGGCGCTCGGGCAGGCCGAACCGCACACCGAATGCAATCAAAGCAGGGGCGCCGCGTGATGAGTGGTCTTCTCCAACGGCTCAATTGGGACGAATTGCCGAAGGCGTCGCTCTACGCGCTTATCGGGGCGAACATGATTCCCTTGCTGGGCGTGCTGTTCTTCGGCTGGCGCGTGGGCGATGTCATGCTGCTGTTCTGGCTGGAGAATGTCATCATCGGCGGGTTCAACATCGTGCGCATGGTGATCGCGGCCGGCGGTGGCATCCTTGGTTTCCTGATGAAAGCGCCGGTCATCGCCTTCTTCACGGTGCATTACGGCGGCTTCACCTTTGTCCATGGCATATTCGTCATTGTGATGTTCGTGGGGGTTGAACAAGACGGCGCCATTCTGACGCTTGTGGGCGATGAAGAGCAGGTCGTGGAGATTACCGACGACCCGGAGACTTGGCCGCTTGGCAACGAAGTGGAATACGAAGATGGCGATTTCGATGAACTTCTCGCCGAGTTTGGCGCGCTTGTTCAGGATCATGTTCTGGAAACGGGCCTCTGGGTGGCGCTTCTGGCCCTCGTCATCAGCCATGGAGTCTCGTTGAAGACCAACTTTATCGGCAGCGGTGAATACCGCAATGTGACTGCGGACGACCTGATGATGCGTCCATACGGCCGTGTCTTCGTGTTGCATTTTGTCATTATCATTGGCGGAATGCTGGTGGCCGCAACGGGGCAAATGGTGGCCGCGATATTGCTTCTCGTGTTGCTGAAAATCGGGCTGGATGTAGGCGCGCACATGACGGAGCGAGGCCGGCTCGGGAAGCGGGCTGGGGCGATTACGGCATGAACGCGCACGCCCTTCCCTGGCCCTCATTGGCCGCTCTCTGGGCCGCCAATGCAACCCCCTTGTTCGGCGTGCTCTTTCTCGGGTGGCGCGTGCCGGATGTCATGCTGATCTACTGGGCGGAAACCATCCTCATCGGTGTGTTTACCATGCTGCGCATGCGCATGGCGAAGAAGCCCCCCAAGGACCCGAACGAAAATGCGAACGAGACCATCCGGGGATTCGCCATGTTTTTCGGATTTTTCGCCTTTTGTCACGGGGCCTTTGTCATCGGTGTATTCGTACTTCCGGCCGCTTCGTCGCCCGGGGAGATAGGCGATGGCGGGACGCAATTGGTGCACGGAGGGATCGTGGTGGCCCTGTTGGCTCTCGTCGGAAGTCACTGGGTTTCGCATGCGACCAACTACATTGGACGCGGGGAGTACAAGCGTGTATCCGTGGATGACCTCTTCCTTCAGCCTTTTCCCCGTGTAATGGTCATGCACCTTGTGATTATCGTCGGTGCGTGGCTGACCGCACAGACTGGTCAGCCGATCGCGCTTGTAGCTGTGCTGGTGCTCTTGAAGGCGAGCATAGACACCGCCGCGCATTGCCGCGAGCACGCAAAGCTCTACGCCCCATCGCACAAGGCCGCGCGCGCGAAGCCGGCCGGTGGTTCACGCCCATGAGCACTCCACCTCCAAGATCCGGCGGAAATGTTCTGAGCACGACGGTTTCGCTCATCTCCTTGTGCGTGGCCAACGCCGTGCCGATTCTCGGCGTCACTTTCCTTGGCTGGCGCATCGGGGATGTGATGATCATCTATTGGTTTGAGAGCGTCATCATCGGTGTGTTCAACTACTTGCGCATGCGCCTGGCACGGCAGCCCCGCGCCAATCCGCAATCAGCAGATGGCATCGGCGACTTCGTCTTCATGTACGGCAACTACCTCGTGGCGCACGGCTTCTTCGTGTTTGGCCTCTTTGTCTTCTCCGAGCCGGAGGGCAGTGGGCAACCGGTGGATGTGCTGCTGGGCGCCGGAAGCGGGTTCAATGTCGCCATCATATGGGCGGTGCTCGGTCTGATCGTGAGTCATGCCGTCTCGCACCGCATCAACTACATCGGGCGGAAGGAGTACGAGCACCTATCGATTGATGACCTGATCTACCAGCCCTTTCCCCGGGTGGTGGCGATGCATGCCACCCTCTTCCTCGGGGGATTGCTGGTGGTGTTTACGGAAAGCGCCAGTGCTTTCCTGGGAACCTTCGTGGTGATCAAGATTATCTTCGATGTGCTTGCCCATCTGCGTGAGCATGCAAAATTTCGGGCGAAAGCGCGGACGAATAACCCAAGGGAGCCGGTATGAACATTCACCTTATCGAGGGCGAGGCGGGGTGCCGCTTTGCCGTACAGGAAGCCTGCACCGCCATCGTGGTGGATGCCCTGCGCGCAAGTGCCACGGCGGCGATGCTGCTCCACCACGGGGCGACGGGCGTGCTCTGCATGCGCGGGGTGAACGAGGCCCGGAAAGCACGAGAGGCGAATCCTGGCGCGCTACTTTTTGGCGAGCGTGACGGACTGCCGCCGGCCGGCTTCGACTACGGCAACAGCCCGCTGGAAACCCACCACGCGCGGGGCAAGTCCGTCGTGTTCACCACCACGACAGGGGCCCAGCGCCTTGTCGATTGCTGGGGAGCGCCGTCCGTATTCATGGGGAGCACCGTCAACGCCTCCGCCGTGGCCGAGGCCGCGCGTGGGACAGGCCGGGACATCGTCGTGATTCCGGCGGGACTCGCGGGTGACCCGGCATTCGACGCGCTGGAGGATTGGGCCGCCGCCGTGGTGATCGCCCGAGCCCTGTGCATGGACATCGCCGAAGGCCGCGCCCGCTTCGACGAACTCAGCGAGCGCATCGACGACGAAGGCATCGAGACCGTCTTCCGCGCCGCCCCCCACGCCGCCAACCTCACCGCCCTCGGGCTGGATGCGGACATCACCGCCTGCGCCCGGCTCGATGAGACCCACGCCGTGCCCATGGCCACACGCCAGGAACACGGCGGCGTGTGGCTGGAGGGGCGGCGGCCGTAGCGTCTCCGCTGTTCTCACGGACGGACACGGACGGACACGGACCTACACGGACTCACACGGGTTCACCATTGGCTGGATCGGCGCCACCGCGTTTGCCGTGCCGTCAACCGTTTTTCATATGGCCTGAAGGGCCTCGACATGATAGCCCCGGGCAACGCCCGGGGGGAAGCGGGCACCCTCCGGAATTCGTGCCCTGAACTGGGCACGACAGGGCTCCATTCGTCGACACTCAACACTTCATTTCCCGTGGCAAGGACCTCGACGCGTTGTCGTGCCCATGCAGGGCACGGTGATTGGGGTCGGCCTTACCCAGGGCGGCCCCTCCTTCGCTCGTAGAGCTTCGGAGGGTTGCCCTGGGCTGTCATGTCTTGGCCTTTCAGGCCAGGATTCCCAAACGAGATTTCTCTGTCATTCCCGGGGGCCAATGGCCGCCGCGCACGACGGGGACCTCAGCCGCGATTGCAACCAAGTGCAACCAAGTGCAACCAAGATAAAATCGAAACCCGCCCAAAGCCACAGCAAAGGCGAGCACTACAGACCAAAACAGTCTGCGATTAGGACAACTTGGAAACGAGGGGAAAGTAAACCACACTCAGCCTACTCGCCCACCACCCCCCTGTACACCCCCATTAGACCCTCGGCGCTGCGGCGCCAGGTGAGGGTTTCGGCGTGGGTGCGGGCGGGCTTGATGCGGGCTTGGGCGGCGCCGGGGTTGTGGAGGTGGTCGCGCAGGGCTTTCTCGATGGCGTCTTCGGAGGTGGGGTCGACGAGGATGGCGTGGCCGGCGGTGACTTCGGGGATGGAGGCGGCGTCGCTGGTAATCACGGGCACGCGGGCGGCCATGGCCTCGAGGGGGGGCAGGCCGAATCCTTCGTAGAGGGAGGGGTAGACGCAGGCGGTCGCGCCGCGTAGCAGGGCGATGGCGTCTTGCCGGGGCAGGTGCCCGGTATGCACGACGCGACCGGCGAGGGCGGGGTCGTGGATGGCATCAAAACTGGGCTTGGAGAGCCATCCACCTTTTCCGACGAGCAGCAACTGCGGGGCGCCGTCCTCGTGGGCGATGCGTCCAAAGGCCCGCAGCAGCCGCGGCAGGTTCTTGCGGGGCTCGATGGTACCGATATGAATGAAGTAGTCGCCGTGCAGGCCCAACTCGCGTTTGAGGGTCTCGAGCCGCTCGGTATCGAGTTCGGTGTCGAACTCGGCGGTATCGATCCCCTGGTGAACGACGAAGAGGCGCGCGGGGTTCGCGCCGAGCAGGCCGATGAGTTCGTCGCGGCAATGACCGGAGACGCACACGACGGCGTCGGCGCTGCGAATGGCGTGGGTGACCATCGTGGTGTGGGCGGCACGAGTGAACTCGGTGTGCACCTCGGGCATGCGGAGGAAGGAGATGTCGTGCACGGTGACGACGCGTTTGGCGCGTTTGGCGGCGGGTAGAAGGTGAAACAGGCCGTGGGCGATGTCGACTTCGCCGCAGAACCACTCGATGGGCGGAAAATTCGCGCGCGTCCAGAGGGCATTTTTCAGGCGGCGCGCCTTGGGAATGACGGCAGTTCGCGCAAAGGCCGTATCGAGGCCGGGCAGGGGCAGCGCGCCTCCGGGGCCGGGTGTGGCGAACAGGCGCAGCTCGGGTTTGTCATCCAGGGCGGCCAGTGCCTGGGCCTGGGCGAGGGCGGCGTAGCCAACCCCCGTGAGGGGGGGCTCCATCGCGCAACTCAGCTCGAGTGCGACGCGCATTGGGGTTGGCACGGGGCGGTTCCGGCTCAGTCTTTCTTGGCGGTGTCTTCCTCCGCCTCCACCGCTTCCGCCTTCACCTCGAGGATGTCGTCATCGCGGTGGCCGTTGCTCTTGGCCGCGCCGGAGTCCGCGTCCTTCTCCACCTCGGGTTCCTCGGTGGAATGCTCGGCCTCGGTGTATTCCGCCTCGTGTTCCACCGCCTCGTCTTCGGGTTCCGGCACGACGCGCTTGCTCCCGTCGATGCCGAGCAACTTGCAGGCGATCTCAGCCGCGTGCAACTGCGCCTCGTCGGTCCGGCCACGCACGAGTTTCTCCGTCACCACGCGAATCAGGGTTTCCTCGTCCAAGCGATCGTTGACGCCCTGCGCGGTGCCGCCCCAGCCGCCCTCCATCTGGTTCTCGAGGGCCAAGGCGCCGCCGCGGCCTTGACGCAATGCGGCGAGGCACTGCTGGCGCGCCGCCTCGATATCCGGGTTGTCGGCGTATTCGCGCGCGAGGGAATCAAAAGTGGCGAGGGCCTCGGCGTGTTTTCCGTTGTAGAACAGGTCCACGGCCCGGCCAAAGCGCTGCTTGGCGTCTTCCGTGGGTTGCCCCCCCGCACCGCCACCGCGCCAGAAGAGGTTGCGGGCGTTGAAGAGGCGGCCACTGTTGCCTCCGCCGCCGCCCCCGGCCCCGCCGCCGATGCCGACACTCGCGCCGGGCTTGTTACGGCCCACGGCCGTGGTGTTGTTCGCGCTGATGCGGATGGTCGCCCCGCAACTGGGGCACATGCCGGTACGGCCGATGGCCGAGCGCGGCACCTGCATTCGCTGGCTGCAACTGTCGCAAGTGAGGATAAGTTTTTGCATATGGTTCACGATCCCAAGTTTCCGCGCCAATCCTCATAAGACGATACGCTCCCGTCTCGGGGATCGCAAGAAATGTGTGGGGTTTGGCAAGCAAAATTGACTTGACCCGGAGCCGTGGGCGATACTACCCAATGCGGGGCATCAACCAAGAAACGGCTATGCCACGCAAATTGAGCCTATTGCCTATCAGATTGGGATGAGGAGACTCCTATCATGACCCATGTCGTTGCCGAGCCGTGCATCAAATGCAAATTCACCGACTGCGTGTCGGTGTGTCCCGTAGATTGCTTCCACGAAGGCGCCAACATGCTCGCAATCGACCCGGATGAGTGCATCGACTGCGGTGCCTGTGTCGATGAGTGCCCGGTGCAGGCCATCTATCCGGAGGAAGACTTGCCGGAGAAGTGGGCGCATTGGACGGTGAAAAACGCCGAATTGGCCGCGGTCTGGCCGGTGATTGACGAGAAGCAGGACCCGCTGGATACGGCCGAGGATTTTCGCGAAGTCGAGAGCAAGGAAAGCCTCCTGGACGACTCACCCGGCCAGCAATAGGCCGCGCCAGCGGATTCGCACACAATCGGATTCGCAGGCAAGCTGGTTTGTAGACTACAAATGACGCGCGCCCGGAACCTTGTGGGGTTCCGGGCGCGCTTGTTTATGGATTGGTTGTGATCGGGTGCCTGTTATTCGGCTTCCACCACACGCGCGCCGGTGCGCCCGGTGGGCTCTTCGCCCGACTTGGAGATGCCGAGGTACTGGTTGAGGCGCTCGAGATGGGTCGTGTTGAAGCGAACGCTACGCGGGTTGCGCGGCACATCCTCGTTGAGAACATCGAGAGCGGTCACGGCCTCGCTGATGAGCGGGCGGAACAACTCCTGCTTCAACGCATCCACCTTCGCGCCCGGCTGGTTGCGAATCGAGGGCGTATCCTGGCGGAGGAACGAGCGGTTCTCGCGCGCCGACTTCAGGTCCCACGGATCCGTACCGTATTCGTACAGAATCACCGGGCCGAATGCGCCCGTACCGACATCGACTTCCTCGAAATAGAGGTCCACGCCGTCTTCATAGTCGAACAGCGCGTCCTCCCAATCGAACGGCAGACCGGCTTCAAAGTCGAAGGCGCCAAAGACGCGCCCCTCGGAGAAACCGTCGTTGTAGCCGTCGCCCCAGCCGCCGTTCAGGTTTTCGACATGCTGGTCATTGGCGAGGAAGTTGAGGTAATCGGGGTAGAAGGCGGCGTCATAGCCCTCGCTCCAGCCCACGATGAAGGCGTAGTGATAGCTGGTGAAGTAGCCGTCATTGTAGGCCGTCCACAAGCCATCGTAGAAACCCGCGTTGTAGCTGATTTCATCGAGAAAGGGAATGTCGCTGCCCTGGTAGAACACATCGTCGAAGGTCAGGCTGTCGTAGCTGTCGAAAAAGCCATCCCAGTAGTAGTCGTCGCGCAGGAATCCCTCTTGGTACCCGCGGTCGTATTCAAACTGCGGCGGATTGATGGCAGGGCAGCCTGCCAAGACGATCGCCGATATGCCTACGGCGAGTATGCCGAGTCGTGGAATCAATCGTTTCATGTCCTCGTTCCTTTCCATCTCCGCGGTCAAGCCGCGGATTGTGAGCCTTCGTTCAACTGGTGATTGGACGAGTACCACGGGCGTTCATTCACGCGGTTAGCGACCGCGCGCGCTCGTTCCACGATCCGGAGTCGAACCAATCGCCCCGCGGCTCGGGGCCTGCGTCGAGGGGGACCCGAAGCTGCGCTGCTGCACCTGCGGAGCCTGGCGCGATTGCACCTGCGGAGCCTGGCGTTGCTGCACCTGCGGAGCCTGACGCGGCTGCACCGACGGGGCCTGACGCGGCTGTACCTGCGGAGCCTGGCGCGGCTGTACCTGCGGGGCCTGACGCTGCTGTACCTGCGGAGCCTGGCGTTGCTGCACTTGCGGGGCCTGACGCTGCTGCACCGGGGGAGCCTGGCGTTGCTGCGCCTGCGGAGCCTGACGCGTCTGAATCTGCGGAATTGGGCTCGGTTGCGTCTGGATCTGCGGGGCTTGGCGCGGCTGTGCCTGAACCGGTTGCCGGGTCTGGGTCTGGGGAGTCACGCGCGGCTGCGCCTGTACCGGCTGACGCGTCTGCGGCTGTGCCTGGACGGGTTGACGGGTCTGGGTCTGAGGCGTTACGCGAGGTTGCGCCTGAACGGGCTGACGCGTCTGCGGCTGTGCCTGGACAGGTTGACGAGTTTGCGTCTGGGGAGTCACGCGAGGCTGCGCCTGCGCCGGCTGACGCGTCTGCGGTTGTGCTTGGACGGGTTGACGAGTTTGCGTCTGGGGAGTCACGCGAGGCTGCGTCTGCGCCGGTTGACGCGTTTGCGGGGTCACGCGAGGTTCTGCCTGCACGGGCTGACGCGACTGTGCCTGCGGGGCTTGCCGTGTCTGCGCCGGTGCGCTCTCGCGAACGCCACGGGTGCTGTCCGGCGAGCCTGAGCGGGCGCCCGGTGTGGTTGAGATCGAGTCGATCGTGCGGCCAGTGCGGGCACTCGGGGGCGCACTCGTCACTTCACGCGTGCGCGGGGTCCCGCCGGGTTCGATGCTGCGGGCGCCCACATTGCGGGTGTCCACTCCACGGCCGGTGACTTCGCCACGGCCTGTGACATCGCCACGGCCGGTGACTTCGCGCCCCTCTACGGGAGAGGTGCTGCGACTTGCGATCGGACGCTCACCCGCGCTCGGGGAACGCAGGGCACGGTCGGTCTCGCCACCGCGAGCGGGGATGCCATCGGTACCGCGAACGCCACGGGTCGCGGTGGTGGGATCGCCCACACTGCGACGGCCGATGGCCGAATCCGACTGGGTTACGCGCACGGCGCGATCCGTCGAGATGATGGGCTGACGCACCTGGGCGGTCCGACTGGCGCCGCCTTCCACCGTGCGAACACTGCGCGAAGGCACGGAGCGTCCCTGCTCGATGCTCGCGGCCTGGGTCGATTGCTGGAGGCGGCTGGCGATGCTCCGCGCGACGGTATTGGTGCGTGTATCCACCTCAGGGCCGCGAATCGAACGACGCGGGTTGTAGTCACGCACGGGGAGATCGGCGCCGCTGAAACGATCCAGGTGGCCACGGCTATAGCGCGGGCTGCGGTTGTAATTCGTGCCGCCGCCGTAGATGTTCCAGATGTTGATCTGGGTCACATTGATGTTCGTGACCTGTACGGGCGTCACCGCGTACACGGGGACCGGTCCGTAGTGCAGGGCGCTCACAGGGGCGTAGGAGCTGGCATAGATCGAGAGGCGGTGGCTGCCGACGCTGTAGAACGCGCTGCCGTAGGTGACCGGACGATCCCATGGGTCAAGCGGCGCCCAGACATAGTTCGGGCCGTAGCGGGCACTGAACACCCATGCGGGGGCCCAGGTCTCGCGGTAAGTCCAGATCCAGCCGTGCGAGGAGTGGTGGCGCCAGCGGCCGTAGTGGGAAGTCACATAGCAGAATGAGTAGTTGCCCACCCAGGAGTATCCATAGGCACTCGAGTGGCTCCAGTGGCCGTAGCGGTAAGGGACATAGTCCACAACCGTCGGGCGCCAGTAGGGGGTGTTGTCCACATAGACCCAGGTGCCCTGCGTCGCCAGCTCACGGTACCCCATGGTTGTCGGGGTTACGGTGACCGCTTGCGGCACGGCCGTGTCGCCCATGGCCAAGGTGCGGGCGCGGTCGGCACTCCAAGTGTCGAAGGCATCCATCTCATTGCGATTGATCGCGACCGGCGCCGAAGGCAACAGGCCCGGGTCCACATACACGCGTTGACCGGCACGCACGGCCACGGGGCCGCTCGCCGCGGTGAGGATACGCGCCTCGCCCCAGCGAGTGGTCACCGTCGTCGCGCCCTGGCCCACGACATCGATGCGAACATGGGAGTCCTGGTCGATGACGATGTCGGCCGCGGGGGTTTTGAACAGCAGACTGCCGGTACTGCGGCTGATGCGCTGGATGTAGAACGAGCCGGTCGTGCCTTCCAGCACGGCCTGCGGGGGTACTTCCGTCACACGAAGACGGGATTGGTCCGCCGCACGCAGGAAGGTGCCGCCGGCGAACTCCATTTCCATGAGCCCTTCGCTGTCCACCCAGATGTCATCACCGGGAAGGATCAGCGAATTCAGGGTGGCAAAGCTCCAGTCATCGTCTGAAGTGCCGCGTACCATGGCACCGCCCGACTCGAAACTGACGCGAGCATGGAGGATACCGTTCGCCGCTGCGGGCAGACTGAACAGGAGTGTCATTGCCAAGACGCCAAGAATCAAGACGCCAAGAATAGGGTGCTTTTGCGCACACATGTCACTTCTCCCAAAGGTAGCAGCCCAACTATTGGGGAGCATTTCCGTTACTGGCTAGACGCACTCCACAACCGGTTCATTCACGGGAATATCAGGATGGGGTCCAACGGAAAAAGACGCCATTCGCCCGGAAATTGCAAGGCATTGCCCGCTATGGGGATAGAGCGCTGACGCGCCTGCGGGGGACTACTTTCCAGCGGAAGCCAAGCGTTCCAATTCGTCAAGGTACTGCTCGCCGATCACCTCCCAATCGAAGGTGTCCAGCACCCGCTGACGGGCCTTCGCGCCGTATTCCGCGCAGAGGGCCGGGTCGGTCAGAAGCGGCGTGAGCGCCTCGCGCAGGGCGGCCGGGTCCGTTGGCGGCACGACGATGCCGGTATCGCCGACGGTCTCGGGGCATCCACTGACATTGGAAGTCACGACGGCCATTCCCGCCAGCATGGCCTCGAGCAGGGAGATGCTCGCGTTCTCGCGCTCGGAGGGAAGGCAGAAAATCGCGCTGGTTTCGTATAACTCCCGCAGGAGTTCCGAATCATTGGCGATCCAGCCGTGAAAGGTGACGGGCAGGTTCAGCCGCTTCGCCTGGGCTTCCATCTCGTCGCGCAGGGGGCCGTCCCCGGCGATGTGTATCTCCCAGCCCTCCGCGATGCCCTCGAGCGCCGTGAGCACATGCTGAAAACCCTTGCGCGGGAGCAGCCGGCCGGTCATCAGGATGCGCTTTTGCTTCGGTTGCGCGGAAAAGCGGTCCACTTCGATGCCATTGGGGATGTGCGCGACCTCGAACGGTCCGCAGGCCTCGAGCAGGAGACCGCGCAGATACTTCGACGGCGTGGTGATGAGGGCGGCGTTGCGCAGAATCATCTTGAGCAGCGGCGTCGTCATTTTGTGCTCGGATTGAAAGCGATCGGGGTTATAGCCGGGAATGTCCGAGCCGTGCGCGGTGATGGCGTACGGCACGCGCGCCGTGCGCGTGGCCAACCATGCGAGCAGGCCCGTGGGGATGATGAAGTGCAGGTGGATGACATCGTAGCGGCCACGGAGCAGGCGCCAGGCGACGCGTGGCCATGCGGAAATCACATAGCTCAACATCTCGTGGGTTTCGCAGGTCGCCGCGTGCTTGCGCAGGGCGGGCACCCGCTCGAGCCGCACCCCATCGCGTTCCTCGCGCCTCGGCAGGCCCTTGTGGTGCATGGTGACCACATCCACCTCGTGGCCGCGGCGGGCGAACAGGTGGCAAAGCTGCTCACAGACAGGCGCCGCGCCCCCACCCAGCGGCGGGTATTCGTAATTGAGGACGAGAATCCTCATGTCCCGGGCGGTTCCGGCTCACCCCCAAGACGATCCCGCACGGTATAGATACTTTTTGATTGGCTTTCGTAGTAGGTTCGCACATTGATCTCGCCGAGGAGCCCAAGGCCGATCAGCTGCAAGCCGCCCAGGCCAAAGAACAGGCAGAGATACATCCACGGATTGCCCGTCATGTTCTGACCAACGGCGAATTTCAATGCAACGGCCAGAATCCCGGTGATGAACGAAATCAACAGGCAATAGAAACCCCAGCGGCCGAATACCTGCATCGGGCGTGTGCTGTAGGCCATCAGGAAGCGCACCGTGAGCAGGTCCAGCACCACCCGCACCGTGCGGCCGATCCCATACTTCGACTGCCCATGCTGCCGCGCGCGGTGATTGACCTTCACCTCTGTGACGCGGGCGCCCGTCCAAGTGGCAAGCGCGGGCAGGAAACGGTGCATTTCGCCGTAAAAGCGCAGGTCCTCCGCCACGGCCTTGCGGTAGGCCTTCAGCGTGCAACCGTAGTCGTGCAGATGCACGCCCGTCATCCACGAAATGAGGCCGTTGGCCAACATGGAAGGCAGACGGCGCGAGACGAACTTGTCCTTGCGGTCCGCGCGCCACCCGCTGGCTACATCGAAGCCCTCGTTCAGCGCCGCGAGCAGTTTGGGGATATCCGCCGGGTCATTCTGGAGGTCCGCGTCCATCGGAATCACCACATCGCCCCGGGCCGCATCAAAGCCGGCCGCCATGGCGGGCGTCTGCCCGAAATTGCGCCGGAACCGGATAACCTGAATGCGTTCGGGGTCCCTTTCGTGCAGGGTTTGCAGTACCGAAAACGAGCCGTCCGTGCTGCCGTCATCCACGAAGAGGATTTCGTAATCTACATCCGGCAGGGTGTCCATTGCCGCGTGAACTTCCTCGTACAGCGACGGGAGCGACTCCACCTCATTGAAGACGGGCACGACGATGGAGACATAATTCGGGCGGGATTCAGGCATGGTTGACTCGATATTTCCGGATTTATCGGCCGCGGCTGGAAAGGGCATAGCCTAGCATAGCGGGGAGCGGGGTGCACGCCGCAGGCGAATCGTGGCCGGTGCCAAAAGTGTGGGTGATTCGAAAAGGGCTGCCGCGAGGGTCTCCTCAAAGTCCCCCTTCGAAGGGGGATTCAGGGGGATGTCCGGCAAGCCGGATGGTTTCCCCCCAATGTCCCTTGACTGCCCCCCGCTACTCGAAGAACGGAATGCCTCCGCCCTCATCGTGTGCGGGGCGCTGGGGTGGGTTGGCGCTGGCGCGGGCCTCATCGGGGATGTCGAACTCCCGTGCTTTCCACGCCTTCTCGAGCAGCTTGCTGCCTTGCTCGTACTCCTCGATGGTGAGGTCGCCGATGACCTGCACGCGCAGGTTGGTCTGCAGGTTGGTGAACCGGACGCCCGCGCCGTTGGCCAGCAGCTCGGGTTCCTCGAGGGTCTTCCAGGTCTTGCTCGGCATGCCGCCGGACCACAGCGTGACGACATAGACGCTGCGCAAATCGTCGGTGGACTCAAAACTCACGATGGGACTCCCTTCGGTTGACTCCAGCGTGCGTCAGTCGTCGGTGCAGGAGGCGGAAAACGCGGTTACGGCACCGTTCTCGGCCGAATAGGCGATGACCAGCGGGGTGCAGCAAACCTCACAATCCTCGACATACTCCTGTCCGCGCACGGACAGGTCCAGCAGCATGGTAATCGCCGCGCCGCAGTGCGGACAGTGAAATGCCTCTTCGGTCAACATCTTTTCGCCTCCACGACCGTCAGGAACCGCCCGCGGCGTCGTAATCTTCCGCCGGCACCAGAATGGGCACCGGGGCGTCGTCGTCAAAGAGCGGACGCTCGTCGTCTTCTTGTTTTAACGCTGGCGGCTCGTCGAGTGTTTCGGCGTCTTGTGCCTCCTGCTCTTCCTCAACCGGAGGCGTGACGGGAAGCTCGGGCAAGGCCGGCGTCGCGGTGCTTTCCGCCGGGGCTGCCGTCGTTCCGTCCGGCCCGGGAAGCACGACCAGCTCATTGCCCCTCTGCAGGAGGATGAGGTCACGCTGAGTCGCGGCGTGCTTCGTGACATCCGCCACGAGCATGCCGGGGGTCACTTCGTTCGAGCTGGCGAATCGCTGGGCCGCTTCGACGCCTTCGAAGACCTTCACATTGATGTTGTCGAATCCGTCGTACTCGTCCCGAAGGTGGTAGGCGAGTTCCTCGAGATCCTCCTCGGCCAGACCCGGGGGTACGGCCAGAATCAGCCCCTTGAGCGACGAAACGCCATCGCCGAACGAGCGTGCCTCCTCCGGCGTGCGTCCCCATTCCTCCACGATGGCGTATTGAATGCCGCCGAGCGCCGCCATGGCCATCACCCCCTGGCTACCCTCGAGGGTCGGAGTGGAAGGCGCCTCCGATGGCGATGTGCCCGAGGCCTCCTGCCCGATGGGCTCTGCCGTGACCCGCCCGGGCCCGGGCATATCCATCGGCGGCAGCGAGCTGACCAGGGCCTCGTCGCGCAGGGAATCCAGTACGCCCTGGTTTGGACGCGGAACGGCGGAGTCGTACCGGCCTTCCTGCATCCGCATGACATACATCCGTTGAATTTCTTGCCGCAAACGCTCGTTTTCCTCGTGCAGGGAGCCGACATAGTGGTGCAACAGGCTCTCGAGGTTGTGGTTCAGGCGCTGAATATCCCGCCGCAGCATCGCCACCTCACGGTGCACCGAGTCCGACATCATGACCGGATGCTCCGGGTCGCCCTCGCTCCAGAGGCGCAACAACGAGCCCGGTGTATCGGCCGGGACGGTGCCTTCCGGCGGCAAACCATCAAAAATGGGCTCGGGCGGCGTGCGCGGCACCAAGGCGGTGATATCGAAGGGCTCCGGCGGCGCCAACCGCGAGGGCGGGGTCTCCGGGAAGGCCATGGGGCGGCCATCGGGCCCGTAACGGTCGGCCATGAGCAAATCGAGGGCGGATTCGAGCTGGTGCACGGCGCCGTCCAACTCGCCCAAGGGCAGCGGCGGGGCCAATTCCGGCTCGGGAGCGGCTTCCGGCTCGGGGGCCTCGGCCCTTGTTGGCGTCGAGCCGTTGGCGGCCAAGGCCTTGCGGGCCGATTCCACCTGATCACAGCCGGCGAGGGTCAAGACCGCCACGGCGCACAGCGCCGCCGGACGGACCCAAGGATACGATTGCCAGGAAACAGTTCGGGCGTTACTCATCCCCTGATGGTACCACGCGTGCGCCGCCGGTGCTATAATTTGCACACTCGGCCGTGCCCCCGCATGCGGGCGGCGGGTGCCGAAAATCCACCCAAGATAGCAATGGGCGCGGCATGCGTTCGGGGCTTGACTGCTTCGCCCCGGAACCGCCGCGCCATGGAAAAGACAGGAGACTTCGCCATGAGCGCGACCACCGAGCGTTTCACCTTTCAGGCCGAGGCCCAGCAGGTGCTGGACCTGATGATCCACTCGATCTACACGCACCGCGATATTTTCCTGCGTGAGCTGATCTCGAATGCCTCCGATGCCCTCGACAAACGCCGCTTCGAGGCCTTGTCGAACCCGGAATTGCTCCATGCCGACACGGAGCTGCATATCCGCCTCGCGCCCGACAAGGACGCCCACACCCTCACCATCGCGGACAACGGCATCGGCATGAGTCGCGACGAGGTGAAGGACCTCATCGGCACGATTGCGAAGTCCGGCACCAAGGAATTCGCCAAGCGCCTGAAGGAGCAGAAGGACAAGACCATCGAGGCCGAGCTGATCGGTCAGTTCGGCGTCGGGTTTTACTCCGCCTTCATGGTGGCCGACAAGGTCGCCCTCGTGACGCGCAAAGCCGGCGAGGAAACGGCCACGCGCTGGGAATCCGCCGGCGACGGCGCCTACACCCTCGAGGAGGCCGAGCGCGACGAGCCGGGCACGACCATCACGCTGCATTTGAAGGAATTTGATGCAGAAGAAGGCGAGGAGGACTTCGCGCAGGAGTGGGTCTTGCGCCAGACCGTCAAGAAATACTCCGATTTCGTCGCCTATCCCATCAAGATGGAAACGCGCCGCACGGAGATCGAGCGCGATGACGAGGGCAAGCCGGTCGAGGGCGGCAAGGAAACCGAGGTCATCGACGACGCCACCCTCAACTCGATGAAGGCCATCTGGCTGCGCCCGCGCGGCGAAGTGACGGACGAAGAGTACGACGAGTTCTACCGGCACATCTCGCACGACTGGACCGAGCCGCTGCATCGCATCCAGGCGAAGATCGAGGGCACAATGGAGTACCAGCTGCTCCTTTACATCCCCTCGCAGCGGCCGATGAACATGATGTGGCGCGACAGCCACCAGGGCGTGCACCTCTATGTGAAGCGCGTCTTCATCATGGACGACTGCAAGGAAATCCTGCCGGAGTGGCTGCGGTTCATTCGCGGCGTGATCGACTCGGAGGACCTTTCCCTCAATGTCTCCCGCGAGACCTTGCAGCAGGACCGCCAGATTCAGCGCATCCGCAAGGGCGTCGTGAAGAAGGTGCTCGACGAACTCGCCAAGCTCGCCAAGGACGACCCGGAAAAGTTCGACGCCTTCTGGCTCCAATTCGGTGGCGTGCTCAAGGAGGGCATCTACCAGGAGCCTGAGCACCAGGAGGCCATCCTCAACATCTGCCGATTCCGCTCCAGCGCCGACAGCGCCACCTTCACCACGCTCGACGGATACATCGAGCGCATGAAGGAAGGGCAGGAGGCGCTCTACTTCCTCACCGGCGAATCCCTCGCCGTGGTCGAGCAGTCCCCCCATCTCGAGGCCTTCCAGGACAAGGGCATCGAGGTGCTCTACCTGACCGAGCCCGTCGACGAGGTGTGGACCAGCTCCTTCGTGCGCTTCAAGGAGAAGGAGTTCAAGAGCATCGGCAAGGGGGCCGTCGATCTCGGCACCGAGGAGGAAAAGAAGGCGCGGGAGGAATCGCGCAAGGAGCAGGAGGAGAAACTCGGCGGACTGCTGGACGGCCTCAAGAAGCCGCTCGGGTCCCGCATCAAGTCCGTGCGCCTGTCCGACCGGCTGACATCGTCCGTGGCATGCCTCGTGACCGATGAGGGCGACCTCAGCCCGCAGATGGAAGCCATGATGAAGGCCATGGGCCAGGAAGTGCCGCCGATTAAGCGCAACCTCGAGCTGAATCCCGCGCATCCCGTCGTCGAGCGCCTTCAGTCCATGCACGCCGCCAACGCCGAGGACCCGGCCATCGCCGAGTACGCCGAGTTGCTCTACGGCCAGGCCCTCCTCGCCGAGGGCGGACAACTCCCCGAGCCCGCCGCCTTCGCCAAGCGCGTCGCGGAGTTGATGCAGAAGGCGTTGTAGAGGGGTGTGGGTCAGTCCGCGAGCAACCGCCGCTGCAATAGTTGCTGCATATCCCGGCGTCCGTCAGTGATAAGCATGACCACGACGAGATCTTCGTCGATCCAGTAGATCATCCGATAGGGCTTGAAGCGAACTTCGCGGTATGCCCGGATGCCAAGAGAGATCAGTTCCTTCGGGTGGGTGCCGCGCTCGGGAAGGGTGGAAAGGCTTTCCAACGCCTTGTCGATCCGGTCGAGCACGGCGTCCGCCCGGCCCGGCACCTCATGCCGTTCCAAGTAGTCGTGGATCTCCGCGAGATCGTGTTGGGCGTCCTGCGTCAGGACGACACGGTGGGTCATCCGTCCGTGTGGCGGCGTGCGCGCAGCTCATCCAGCACCTCACGGGCGGGCCGTACCTTGCCTGCTTCCACCTGCCGTTGCCCAAGTGCAAGGATCTTCAGCAATGCGAGCGTCTCCTGTGTCTGCTCGTAGCTGTCAATGTTCTGAATCACCACCTTGGCTTCGCCGTTCTGTGTGATGATCATCGGTTGCTGCCCTTGTTCCAAATTGCGGATAATCTCGGCGGCATGCGCCTTCAAGTAGCTGACGGGCTTGATCTGCTCTGAAAGTGGCATTGGATGGCTCCTGTTGGCTTCGGACTGAATATAGACCGAATTTAGTTATTACGCAAGCCAGACGGATTACTCCCCCTCACCCCGGCCCTCTCCCAGGGGGAGAGGGAGAGAGCGGTGGAAGAGCCGCGTGTCAGGTCATGCTTCGTTGAGACGAGGTCGTCACCACTACCGCGTTGCACGCCGATGCCCGGCAGACTAGACTGCGCCCCATGAAACCCGACACGCTCATATTGCTTCCGGCGTACAACGAGGCGGCGCGCATCGGCGGGCTGATCGCGCGCATCCGGGCCGAAGTGCCGGATGCGGCCATCGCCGTGGTGGATGATGGCTCGAGCGACGGCACCGGCGAGGCCGCGCGCACGGCCGGGGCGGTGGTGTTGCCCCTGCCCTGCAACAGCGGCTACGGCGTGGCGCTGCAAACGGGCTACAAGCATGCGCTTCGGCAGGGCTACGCGTATCTCGTGCAACTCGACAGCGATGGGCAACATGATCCCGTTGGAATCCCCGTGTTGTTGGAGAAAGTGTGTGCGAACGAGTGCGATGTCTGCATCGGGTCGCGCTTTCTCGAGGGCAAACCCTACCCGATACCGCCTTTCCGGCGCATGGGCATGATGGTGTTCCGGCGCATCGCCTCATGGTTGATCGGACAGACCATCACGGACCCGACCAGCGGCTTTCAGGCGATGAACGCGAAGGTCATCGCCTTTTACTGCCGCGACAGTTACCCGGTCGACTACCCCGACACGGATGTGCTCGTGATGCTGCACCGCCACGGTTTCCGCATTGCCGAGCGCCCCGTCCTGATGCATGCCAACGCCGAGGGCCGCTCGATCCACGGCGGCATGCGGCCGTTTTACTACCTCTTCAAGATGTCGTTGACGATCCCGCTCAACCTGCTTCGGCGGGAGGCCTCGTAAGGAAGAACTACCATGGAATCGATGGATGCCCGCCAGAAAATCGTCGCCCTGCTCGTTGGCCTGTCCCTGCTCGGCGTGATCATCGAGTTGGTGCGCCAGCGACGGCTCAAGGAGGAATACGCCTGGCTCTGGGTCATCGCCGGCGTATGCATGCTCGTCATCGGGCTGAACTACCCCCTGCTCGTCTGGATTACCCAGATCATCGGCGCGGGGTGGACCTCTTCAACGCTCTTCTTCTTCGGCTTGATCTTCCTGATCGCCCTCACGCTGCACTTCAGCGTGCGCATTTCCGCTTTGGAGACGCGCGTCAAGAACCTCACCCAGCACATCGCGTTGCTGGAGGCGGAAGAGGGGGACGGCGAGGATGATTCTAACCGCAGATGAACACAGATGAACGCGGATGCGGGACCGCGTGGGCGGGGCTCAATCCCACCACCATTCGGCTATCCAATAGGGGTTGGCATTCATATCCAGCCCGATGATGGACCAACCAATGGCGACGCAGATAAATGAGACAGAGAGTTCGAGCAATCGCTGTGAGCGCTGCGTGGGTAATTTCGGTGCGCGGCCCGTGAGCCGCATGACCAGCCTGAACAGCAGATAGATAACCGACAGGCACATGGCAGCGCCCAGCGCGCGAATGACCAGGCCCATCAACCAGAAGTCCCAGTCGAAGTATTCACCCCCGACCTGTTCGGCCAGCCCTTCCAAGGTGTACCAAGTCCATTCCATGAGTGCGCCATACCATGGACTCCAGCCATCCATGGTTGTGGAATCCTCTACCATGAAGGCGTAACTCAGGATCATCACCTGCTGCCAGGCAAAGTAGATGAGGATCAAGAGGCCCAAGCCCCACTCGGGCAGACGCAATCGACCGAACCAGCCGGGTGCTCGGGGCGTCATCAGGAGGCTCACAATTGCCAGCGCAAGCGCCACCGGCACGCCCCAGATAAACCACAGCCAGGAAAAGTCGTACACCCACATCCAGAAGCCCTCGATCCACTTCGGGTCATCCCGACTGGGGTAGGGGCGTCGGCCAAGGGAGACCCACGCCGCCGCGAAGCTGGCCCACATGAGCAGATACAGCCCCGGGGCCCACAGGCCAAGCGCGTAGGTGCCGTGGATGCGGAAGCAACGGCGCTTTTCATCAATGGAAGCCGGCTGAGCATCCGATGTCTGGTTCACCGTGTCAGTCATCAATCAAAATACCAGTTGAAGGCCTGGACGGGGTCAAACCAAATAGAAGCATAGGCGATGGGAACAAGCACAAGTCCGAGCGCCACCTCGAGCAGACGCTGGGTTCGTTCGGTTTCGCGTTCAGGCGGTGGCTTTACAAAGGTGACGATTGCGAAGGCAAGCGATACGCCACACAGCCCGGCGAATACCCAGAACATGATGACAACGGGATCAACCCAGATTGCATTCAAGGAAGGCAGATAATCCCCTAAAACGCCCAGAGCAATCAGGCCAAAGAATAAAATAAGGAGCAGCCCCAATCCCCACTCGGGCAGCCGGAATCGTGCCAGCGGGGCATCTCCTCTTGGGGTACGAAGAAGCGAGATCAGCGCGAAAAGGAAGCCCAAGGGCAAGCCAACAATCAAAATGAGCGGGAATAGGATCATGGTAAATTGCCAGATCCCCTCAATTCGCTTTGGGTCATCCAGACCGGGGCGTGGCCAGCGGTTCAGGGTTACTGCGGCGGAAAGAAAAGCCGTATACATGGAAAGGTGCAGCGCCGGCCCCCACGCCATCAGCACATAGGTTCCACGAATCTTCATGCGCGGCCTCCTCACCGATCATCACCCTGCCCCAAGGATGTCGGGCGTGAGGCCGGAAATGCAAGCCGGGGGAACGCTCACGGATTGCGTCACAAAGGTGGACTATCTTCACGAACAGACGCCATGTGGAGTGCGGGAGCTTGCTCCCGCCCTTCTTCGCCCAAGTTTACTTGGGCGGGGCCAACGCTCTTGCGCGGCTTCGCGTGCATGCCTAACGGCCACCGCTGAATCCATGTCGCGACCCTGGAGCAAGCTCCCGGGCAAAAGGCGCGAGCAAGCTCGCGCACTCCACATGGCGTGACCCGGATTACGCTACTTTCCACAATGCAAAAACTTGGAGTCTCCTTAAGACGATCCAGCTGATCACTCCATTAACACGGGTTCTTCGTCCTCTTCGGGGGTATCGTCCAGTAGAAAACGGGCGTCCGCGTAGGGCGTCCAGCCGAGGGCGGCGAGTTGCGTCTTGATCATGGGCGTGGCCGGACCGGACAGCCAGACCTCGGCGTCGTCGATTCCCTCGGTGCCCGCGAGGCATTCGCGCAATTCGCGGAAGCGATGGGCCGTCGAGGCGGTCCACGCGGCGTGGTGGGCATACACGGCGATAACGAGCTTTCCATCGAACCGCCGGGCCGATGCAAAGGGGTGGACGGTCACGATTTTCGTGAGTGGCGCGACGCGCTCGTCGTAGGCGGCGAGCATCTCGAACTCGCGCCGAAGGGCGATGGCGGCGTGGCGGTCGGGCGTGGCGAGGGCTTCTTCGATCGCGAATTGGCGGTTCTCAAGGTCTTCCATCTCCCACAGCGCCGCGACGAAACCACCACGCGCGCCGCCATCGAACGCGAGGTGCTCGTTCAGGGCGCGGCGCGTGTCCCCGTTGATGTCCATGCGCCGCATACGCGTACCTGCGTCGCGGGCGAGGAGCCGGTCCGCGGCGGCATCGGCGATGGGGGCAGCCGAGCCCTGGGCTCCCTCGAATGCCTGCACGCGCGGCACGCCGGGAACGGGCACAAAGCGCTCGGCGACATCCATCGGCAGGCCTCCGGCGTAGAACTCCCATGCCACGGCGTCCAAGCTGGCGTTGAGGACGGGGTTGTCCGAGTCTGCCCGCACCCCGTAGCGCTCGGCGAGATTTCGGCGCGCGCTGTAGTAGCCCACGACGGTTTTGGCGTATTCCTCGGTGAATCCCATCTCGATTAATTGCTGCGTACTGCGCACCGCGCCCACTGCAACCGCAACGGGCGCCGGGATGATCGCGAGGAGGTGCAGGGGATTGCGAATGATACGCACCACGCCCCGGAAGGGACTGGTCACGAGGCTCACCGTGGCATCGCCCGCGCCGCGCCCGAAAGCCCCCGCGTTGGATAGCGCCTGTAGCTCGGCGATGGCGTATACCTCGGCAACGCGCAGGCCGGCTTGGCGGGGTCCAAGGGCGTGAAAGGTGCCGAACTCGCTCTGGATGCAGAAGTGATGCATGAGTCCATCGTTGTGGACGATCTCGCGCACTTGGTGATGAGGGCCGCCCAGCAGGTCGTAGGGAATCAACTCGGAGGCGAGGTAGGTGGGGGGCGCCTCGAACGACTCGAGCGAATGAAGCGTGTACTCGGTCACCACGGGCGGCGGACAGGGCGCCAGCTCGACAACGGCGGCTTCCAGCTTGGCCTCGGGGGAGGGGCCGCGCGTCGTTTGGCAGCCGGATGCCAACACCAACGCATGCGCGCAGCAGCACAAAACCAAAAGTGGGGGATGTACATTCAATCGCACCATACTTGAAGAAACGCACGCCACTGCTTCCGCCATTCCGCCCCGTATGCCCGGCAAAACTTGGCATTGCCGTGTATACTTGGTTTGACTGTCCCAATGTGGTCTGGCCGCAAAAATTAGGGGGGAATGTGCGATGAAGCTCTCCACAAAGGCCGAATTGGTCTATGGATTCCTGAAGTGGCGGCTCACTTGGGACAAACGCAACACGCACCACCAGTTCACCGTGCCGGGCAATCCGAAGTTCATGAGCGCACGCGATGCCGTCGGCCTCATTGGCGATGGAAAAGTCGTTGCCCTGTCTGGTCTTGGCTCCACGATGCGGCCATCCATTTTATTTTGGGCATTGCGAGAGCGCTTCGAGGAAACGGGCAGTCCGTCGAACCTGACGGTACTGATTGCCGGTGGTTTTGGTGGGCGCGGCCGCATTCCGGGAACGACGGAAGAACTCGGCGTGAAGGGGTTGACCACGCGCTTTTTTACCGGCCATACGGAGACCTTCAAGGCCATGCTGCGCCTGGCGGACGAGGATGCCCTCGAGTTGCAATGCCTGCCTCAGGGCACCTTCCTGAAATTGCTCGGCCAGATGGCGGAGGGCGAGGACAGCCTCGTGACGGATACCGGCATCGGCACCTTCATGGATCCCCGTGTCGGGCGGGGCTCGCCAGTGCTTCCGGGCAACGGCACGCGGCAATGGGTCGAGGTGGTGGAGAATCCCGAGGCCGAGGGCGGCCAACTTCGGTACTCCCTGCCGCGCCCGGATGTCGCCCTGTTCAACATGCCCGCGGCCGACCGCAAGGGCAACATTTACGCCCGCAACGCGGCGATGGTGGCCGAGACTTACGAAGTGGTCAAGGCGGTCAAGGCCAACGGCGGCATCTGCATTGCCACGGTGGGGCTGTGCGTCGAGGAGGGCTACGGCGACATCTTCCTGCCCGCGGAAGACATGGATGCCATCGTCGTCTATCCGGACACGGAGCAGGTCGCCGGGGTGCCGCACCGCAAGTTCTGGCCGCAGTTCACACTGGAGAGCACCGTCAGCCTTGCGGAGGGGGCCGAGCGCATGGGGTTGATCAACGGGCTCGTGGGCATCACGCCGAAGCGTTGCCCGGCGGACCAGGCCCTCGCGCGGCTTGCGGCCACGCTGTTCATGGAGCATACCCCCCCCGGCGGCACGGTCGATATCGGCATCGGGTTGCCCGAGGAGGTCTCGCGCCTGCTGTCGGAGACCGGGGCCATCGAGCAGGTGACGCTCTTCAGTGAGAGCGGCGTCTTTGGCGGCATGCCATCGCCGGGAATCTACTTCGGGACCGCCGCGAACCCCACGGAGATGGTCTCGTCGGTCGAGGCATTCCGGCGCATGTACCAGCACCTCGACGCGGCCGTGCTCGGCCTGTTGCAGGCGGACAGCGAGGGCAATGTGAATGTCTCGCGCCGTGGCGAAGGGGCGATCAACTATGTCGGACCCGGCGGCTTCATTGATATCACCACCTGCGCTGATCTGATCGTATTTTGCGGCAGTTGGATGGCGCACGGGGAGATTGGGGTGGAGAACGGCTGCCTGCAAGTGCGCAAGCCGGGCATCCCGAAGTTTGTTGAGCAAGTGGACGAGATCACCTTCTGCGGGCAGGAGGCGTTGCGGCAGGGCAAGACGGTATTCTATGTGACGCAGGTGGGCGCGTTTCGGCTCACGGAGCGTGGCATGGAGTTGGTCTGCGTGATGCCGGGCATCGATGTGCAGCGCGATATTCTGGAGGTCAGCCCCATGCGCATCGTGCTGCCCGAGTCGGGTGAGGTTCCCGTGGCGGATGCATCCATCGTGACCGGCAAGGCCTTTGAACTTGGAGTGGCCGTGCCGGCGTGACGGTACCCATGCTCATATTCACCGCCTTCCTGCTCGGGGGCATGGTGCACACGGCCGCGGGCTTCGGCTCCGCGCTGGTGTCCATGCCCATCCTCACCACTGCGATGGTTGTGCAGCAGGCCACGCCCATGCAGGCCTTTGTCGCCAATGTGCTCTCCATCGTCGTGCTCTACCAGAACCGCGTCGGCATTCAATGGCGCAGGGCCCTCTCGATGGCCGTCATCTCGTTGCCCGGCATTCCCATCGGCGTGTATGCGCTCACGGAGCTGCCGGGTGAGTTCGTCACGGCCGTGCTCGGTTGCCTGCTCGTTGGCTATGCCGTGTTTGATGTTCTCTACCGCCGGCTGCATCCGCCCGGGGTGTTCGAGGCCTTGCCCGATCGGCTCGACGCGTGGGGCGCCTTCGCGGCGTTCTGTGCGGGCATCCTCGGCGGGGCCTACGGGGCCAACGGGCCACCGCTCGTGATCTACGCCGCCGTCAAGCGTTTCCCGAAAGAGAGCTTCCGCACTTTGCTCCAAGTATGCTTTCTCGTCAACGGCATCGGCATCGTCACGGTGTTGGCCCTGCGCGGACTCTACACCGCGGAGGTTGCCGCGGGATTTCCCTACGCCCTGCCCGGCCTGTTCATCGGCATGGTGATCGGCACGCGCATTGACCGCGTGCTCGCGCCCGAGCGCTTCCGCACGCTCGTGCTGATAACCATCACCGTTCTTGGTTTCAGTCTTCTCTATCGCAGCCTGGTGTAAGCCCGATTGGCCCGGGACGCGCCCGGTTCTCTATGATGAGGGCCCAGTGCAATCCCATGCCGCCCAACCGCGAGATAGATTCACGCGATGCAGCACGATCCCTACGACGAGCAGCGCCGTCAGATGGTCGACGAGCAAATTGTGGCCCGGGGCGTGCGTGATCCGCGCGTGCGCGAGGCGATGCTCACCGTGCCAAGGCATGTATTCATTCCCGAGGCCCTCCGGGAAGCGGCCTACTTCGACAAGCCCGTCCACATTGGGTCCGAGCAGACCATCTCGCAGCCCTTCATGGTGGCCCTGATGACGCAGGAGCTGCGCGTCGAGCCGCATCACCGTGTGCTCGAGATCGGTACCGGCTCCGGCTATCAGACGGCCGTATTGAGCCGCCTTTGCTCCGTGGTGTACTCGATTGAGCGCGTGCGTGAGCTGGCCGAATGCGCCCACCGCGCCATCGACTCCCTCGGCTACACCAACTGCCACCTGCGCGTGGGCGATGGCACGCAAGGGTGGCCCAAGGCGGCCCCGTTTGACCGCATTCTCGTCACGGCTGCCGCGCCGCGCATTCCGCAATCGCTCGAGGGGCAACTCGCACTGAACGGACGCTTGCTTGCCCCCGTGGGACCGCGCGATCGGCAGATTCTCACCGCCGTGGACCGCACCGAGGACGGGTGGAGCCGCTCGGAAAGCATCGGGTGCGTGTTTGTGCCCTTGATCGGCCGCGAGGGCTGGGCGCCGTGAGGGATTGCGCCATTCGTCTCGAGGGGATAGCCGTGGTTCGCCAGGGCACCACGATCCTCGATGGAATCGACTGGGAGCTGCCCATGGGCGACCACTGCGTGTTGCTCGGCGCGAACGGCTCTGGCAAGACGACGCTGCTCAAGTTGGTGCTGGGATATGAGTGGGCGACACGCGGCTCGGTCACCGTGATGGGCGAAACCCTCGGCCGTTGCCAAGTTCAGGAGCTTCGCAAGCGGATCGGTTGGGCAAGTTCTTCGCTCGATGCCCGCGTGCCGCCGTTCGATAGCGCCGAGGCCGTTGTGCTGTCCGGGCTCGAGGCCAGCCTGGGCATCTACCGTGCGTTCGATGCGCTGGATATCGCCGCGGCACGCGAGGCCCTTGGTCAGCTCAACGCCGATCATCTCGCCGAGCGCCCTTTCGGCGTGCTCAGCCAGGGCGAACGGCAGCGCGTAATGATTGCGCGCGCGATCGTTCACGGGCCCGGCTTGCTCATCCTGGATGAGCCGTGCGCGGGGCTGGATCCCGCCGCACGCGACCGTCTCATCACCGATCTCGGCGACATGGTGAGCCTCCAGAATGCGCCGACGGTCGTGTATGTCACCCACCACATCGAGGAAGTGGCCCCATGGATGCGTGCGGCCCTCGTGCTCACGGGCGGTGGCGTGGCGGCATCCGGCTCACCGGGGGAAGTGCTCACGAGCGGCTGCTTGAGTGCCGCGTTCGACTGGCCCTGCATCGTAGGGCAGGAGGATGGGCGCTACTGGCTGCGGCGGGCGTAGGAGCTTTGCTTTAGACCTAGAGCATTTTAAGAAATGATGTAGGCATTTTCGCACGCCAGTGCCAATTCTCCGAGATGGGAAAAGGGAATGGAGCACGCTTGTTTCTCTCGCACGGATCCATGGGAAAAGCTATCGACCTCCCGTGCCCCAACGGGGCACAACAGGGTAGCCCAGGGTAAGCCGCCGAAGCGCTCCGCGCGAAGGCGGCGCAGCCCTGGGTTGTGGATAACAAAAAACCATGCCCTGAAAGGGTATGACAAGATCACGGTCGTTGCCTGTCGTACCCTTACAGGGCACGATTGCGAGGTCGATGCCTAACCCAGGGCCGCGCCTCCTTCGCTCGATGAGCTACGGAGGCTTACCCTGGGTTCCTGAAGCCTAAGATCGTTAAAAAGTTTTGCATTTTGTTGTTGGTCAACGAGGATGTCGTTGTCGGGGCGCGGGTTATGAGCCGGACTCCTGTAGCGAATTTGCCGGTCCGTTTGCCC
>ERZ869909.224-NODE-224-length-83911-cov-7.293544_pt1 | contig 83911 bp, 68 predicted proteins | sample MGYA00520892_ERZ869909 | MGnify/ENA primary metagenome ERZ869909 (study PRJEB32215, sample SAMEA104723947) | bioreactor metagenome | biome: bioreactor; feature: anaerobic bioreactor; material: water | place: China | collected 2015-03-12 ...
CAGATCAGCAGGCGCAGTTGAGCGTCTTGGCGGCGGCGACTTCATCGAGCCGGCGCACGGGCGTGGTGATGGGGGCCTCGTGGAAACCGTTGCCGCCGGCCTTGGCCTTGTCGGCGATTTCGATCATCGCGTCGCAGAAGGCGTCCAAGGTTTCCTTCGACTCCGTCTCGGTCGGCTCTATCATGATGCTTTCCTTCACCGTGGTGGGGAAATACACCGTCGGGGCGTGGTAGCCGTAGTCGAGCAGGGCCTTGGCGATGTCCAGCGCGCGCACGCCGAGTTTGGCCTGCGGCGTGGCGGTAAACACGCACTCGTGCATGTAATCGCCCTTGAACGCGGGCTCGTAGTGGTCCTTGAGGCGCGCGAAGACATACCGCGCGTTGAGCACGGCGGTCTCGGAGACTTCCTTGAGCCCTTCACGACCCAGGTGGCGCATGTAGGCGTAGGCGCGCACGAACATGCCGAAGTTGCCGAAGTAGGTCGCCACGCGGCCGATGCTCTTCTCCGGTGACACGAGCCGGTAACGGCCGTCTTCGTATTTGACGCGCGGTCCGGGCAGATAGGGCAGCAAGCGCTCACTCACACCCACCGGGCCGGACCCGGGGCCGCCCATGCCGTGCGGGGTGGCGAAGGTCTTGTGCAGGTTGTAGTGCATCACATCGAAGCCGAGGTCGCCCGGCCGCGCGACGCCCATGATGGCGTTCAGGTTCGCGCCGTCGTAATAGAGCAGGGCATCGCGCTCGTGCAGCAGATCCGCCACGCGCTTCACATCCCGCTCGAACAAGCCGTGCGTGTTCGGGTTCGTCGTCATGAATCCCGCGACGCTGTCGTCGATGCGCTCTTCGATCGCCTCGAGGTGCACGACGCCATCGGGACCCGAGGGCACCTCTACAACATCAAACCCGGCGATGACCGCGCTGGCGGGGTTGGTGCCGTGCGCGGAATCGGGGATAAGGATGGTCTTCTTGTGCGTGTTGCCGCGGTCGCGGTGATAGGCCGCCATGAGGAGCGTGCCCGTCAGCTCGCCGTGTGCACCGGCGATCGGTTGCAGCGTGACTTCCTTCATGCCGGCGATCTCGGCCAGCATGGCCTCCGTCTCGTGCATCAACTCGAAGGCGCCTTGGCAAGCGTCGAGATAAGCCTCGGACGAGCCCAGGTGCGGGTGCAGACCGGCAAAACCCGGCAGGGCCGCCGCCACCTCGGCAATTTTCGGGTTGTACTTCATCGTGCACGACCCGAGCGGGTAGAAGTGCGAGTCGATGCCCATGTTCTTGCGCGACAGGTTCGTGAAATGACGCACGACATCCAGCTCGCTCACCTCGGGCAGGGCGGCCGGTTGCTCGCGGCACAACTCGGGCGGCAACGAGGCCTCGGGCACATCGAGCGCGTCCAGCGTAATCGCCCGGCGCCCCTCGCGGGATTTATCAAATATCAGAGACATGTTTGTCGGTTCCTTTTGTTCCCAAGCTGTCCTTCGAGAACGCACTCATCAGCTGATTCACCTCGGCAAACGACCGGTGTCACGCCAGATGATTTCAACCACAAAGATCGCAAGGATCACAAAGAAAGACTTTGATCAAGGGCAGGCGCCGTGACACCCAGCCGTCGCGTCCCTTCTTTGTGCTCTTTGTGTTCTTTGTGGTTAATTCCACTGCATTTCCTCGCAAATAGGTTCGCTCTTGTTCCCAAGCTGTCCTTCGAGAACGCGCTCGCCAACTGATTCACCTCGGCAAACGACCGGTGTCACGCCAGATGATTTCAACCACAAAGATCGCAAGGATCACAAAGAAAGACTTTGATCAAGGGCTAACGCCATGACACCCAGCCGTCGCGTCTCTTCTTTGTGCTCTTTGTGTTCTTTGTGGTTCGATTCACATCGCCTCTTCGTCGTTGTCCTCTTTTCCCGCGTCAATCGGATCCACGCTCAGCATGAATTTTCGAATCTCAAACTTGTACGATCCGAAGTTGATGAGGATGCCGTGTTCCAGCCTCGCTGATTTCAGGTATCCCAAGATTTGCGCTGCGTGCTCCGGGCCCAATTTCCTTACGGTCTTCAGCTCAACAATTAGTTCGTCCTCGACGAGGATATCCGCCTTGTAGTCACCGATGAGAGTACCGTCCTCGTCGAACACCGAAATTGGGTGCTGCTGAGCTGCCTTAACACCCTGTTTGCGAAGGCGGTGTGCCAATGCATTCTCGTACACTTTCTCAAGGTGTCCATGTCCGTGATAAACATGTACAGCGTATGCAATCTCGCGAACGCAATCGCTCAATACCTTCATGTCCATCGGGCCATACCCTTGTCCCTATTGCTTCAGCAACTCCTGAATGGCATTGGCGAATGCGTCCAGCTCTTCGCGGGTGCGCTGTTCGGTCACGGCGATGATGAGATCGTGCGGGTCGGCGGCAGGGTCAAGGCACACGATGGGCAGACCGGCCACGAAGCCCTTGTCGAGCATCGCGCGGCAGAAATCCTCGGCGCCCTTCGGCAATCGCACGGTGAATTCGTTGAATGTCGGGCCGTCGTTGACGATTTCGACTGCGCTCATGCGGGATTTCAGGTACTCGGCCTTCGCATGGCAATGCCGGGCGACTTCTTGGAAGCCGTCTTTCCCCATCAGGCACAGGTAGATCAGCGAGCGCAGCGCAATGAGCGCCTCGTTCGAGCAGATGTTCGACATGGCCTTGCCGCGGCGGATGTGCTGCTCGCGGGCCTGCAGGGTCAGCACGAACCCGGGGTCGCCGTTGAGGTCCTTCGTCATCGCACCGATACGGCCGGGCATCTTGCGCACATGCTCCTTGCGCGTGGCCATGATGCCGAGGTACGGTCCGCCGAACTGCAAGGGCGTGCCAAGGCATTGACCCTCGCCGATGACAATGTCCGCGCCCATGGCGCCGGGCGTCTTGATGAGTCCCAGCGCGGTCGGGTAGACGGACATCACCAGCAGGGCGCCGGCTTCGTGGCACTTCTCGGCCAGTTCGGTAAAGTCGTGCACGGTGCCACGGAAACCGGGGTTCTGTACGATCACGCAGGCGGCATCCGTCGGGTCCTGCCCCTCGACCAGCTCGATATCGAGATTGGCCGTGTGCGTGCGCAACAGGGACCGGTAGCGCGGATTCACCGAGCGATCCAGCACCACCTTCGTGCGGCGCGTGATGCGCATCGCCATCGTCGCCGCCTCGAACACCGCCGTACCGCCGTCATACAGAGACGCGTTGGCAAACTCCATCTCGGTCAAGCGGCAAATGACAGACTGATACTCGTAGATGCATTGCAGCGTGCCTTGGGCCGCCTCGGGCTGGTACGGCGTGTAGGCCGTGTAGAACTCCTGGCGCGAAGTGAGCGCGTCCACCGCCGCGGGCACATAATGGTCATACGCGCCCGCGCCGAGAAAGCTCACCGCCTCGGGCTGATTCTTCGCGGCCATGCCCTTCATCATGCGGCGCACGGCCATCTCGGAGATGCCCTCGGGCAAGTCCCATGACTTCGCCCGAAGTTCGGGGGGGATGGAGCGGAAAAGGTCCGCGATGCTGTCCACACCAATCGTGGCCAGCATGGAATCGCGTTCCCGCTCGGTAGTTGGGACCCAGCTCATGCGTCCTCCTGTTCCTTCACATAGGCCGCGTAGGCCGTCGCGTCCATCAACGCGTTGAATTCCGTTTCCTTCACTTCCTCAAGCTTGAAGAACCAGCCCTCGCCGTAGGGGTCCTGGTTCACGAGGTCCGGTGCATCCTCGAGCTGGGCGTTCGCCTCGCTCACGGTACCGCCGCAAGGCGCGTACACATCGCTCGCCGCCTTGACCGACTCGACCGCGCTCACGCTCTGGCCCTTCTTGACCTTCTGGCCCGGCTCGGCCGGTTCCACATAGGTCACATCGCCCAGCAGCTCGGCCGCATGCGCGGTGATGCCCACCGTCCACACACCGCCCTCGGCGCGAATCCACTCGTGCTCCGTCGTGTACCGCAAATCTTCCGGAAACATGCTTTCTTACTCCTGCCCGCCGCCTGCGCGGCCATGACTGATTCCACACGCCAACGCCGCCTTATGCGCGGCAGGTTCCATCCTTGTAAAACGGAATCGCAGCAATTGTGACCGGCAAATCGCGCAGACCCGCCGTCAGTTGCGTGCCTTCCTCCGAAAAATCCGGCTTTACATAGCCGAGGCCAACGCCGTGGTTGACGCTCGGGCCAAAAGTGCCGCTCGTCACCATGCCGACGGCCTCGCCGTTGTGCTTCAACTCGAAATCGTGGCGCGGGGCGCGGCGGCTGTCCGTCACCAGACCCACGAAGCGCAGCAGCGTGCCCTCGGCCCGCCGGGCCTGCAGGGCTTCCTTGCCGCGGAATGCGCCGTCCCAATGCACGAAACCCTCCATGCCCGCCTCCAGCGGCGTGCAATGCGGGCCGATGTCCTGCCCGCTCAAGGCATAGCCGACCTCCGTGCGCAGCGTGTCGCGCGCGCCGAGGCCCGCCGGGCGGACTCCGTCCACCTCGAGAAGCGCCTCCCACAGCGGCACGGCCAACTCGTTCGGCATGAACAGCTCATAGCCCAGCTCACCGGTGTACCCCGTGCGCGAGGCGATCACATCCACGCCATTCCACTGCGCGTGGCCGTTCTGGAAATACTTGAGGGAAAGGGCATCCGTCAGGCCGACGGACTCAAGCACCGCGCGGGCCTTCGGGCCCTGCACATCGATCTTCGCCGTGGCTGCGGAGACATCCTCCACGCCGTCGCCGGCCGTCAACAGGGGCGAGACTTCGGCCAGCGGGCCCGCATTCGTCACGATATAGAGTTCATCCTCCGCCATGCGGAAGGAGATGATGTCATCGAGGAAGGTGCCATCCTCATTCAGGATGGCTCCGTAGCGCGCGCGGCTCGGCTTGATCGAGAAGATGTCCGAGGTGACCAGCGCATCCACATGCTTCAGGGCCGCCTCGCCCTTGGCGACGAACTCGCCCATGTGCGAACAATCAAAGATGGATGCATGCGTGCGCGTGTGGAGGTGCTCCTCGATGATGCCCGAGAACTGCACCGGCAGCGCCCAGCCATGGAAATCCACGACCTTGCCGCCGCCACTCATATGCGCGTCGTGTAAAGGGGACTTCTGCACCATTCGCCTCCGCGTTGCGGTTTTCCGGCACCGGCGCCGCACAGCCCATGCGGCACACCACCGGAAACGCGGACCCAGGCGAGCGGCCCTTGCTCTCTTATTGCTCCCCGCCGCTTCCTCGCGGTGTGCTCCGCGTCCAGTTCGCCAGTCACGGCGGGGTTTCGTAGCCTGAGGAAAGTATGGCACGGGCCCGGGGGGCAGTCAATCAGCGGCTCGTCGAGTGCGCGCAACCCCCGGTTGGGCGGGGGGAGGGAAGCCGCGCCGAGGTCGAATAGCGGCGGGCGCTCCAAAACCCTAAGACCTTCGTCCAATAAACGCATCCGGCCATGCCGCGCAGCAGCGACTGGTGCCCCAACGGGGCAAAACAGGGTAGCCCAAGGTAAGCCTCCGCAGCTCGAAGAGCGAAGGAGGCGCGGCCTTGGGTTACGGCACCCCGGTTTTTGGAGCCCTGAAGGGGCGACACAATCCCTCCCGCCCGACGCCGAATCGTCCCGGAATTCGACACGGATTTCCGTTGATTGCACGGATAAAGGCCGGCATCGGCGACTAATGTCCGCCATGAATCCGTGAAATCCCTCGGAATCCGTGTTGCCGTGTACCCGTCTGAGTGACGACTTCAGGCCAAACCCACAACCATCAACGCAGCCCATTCGCCCAAGATCATCTTGTCACCCCGCGCCATCTGCGATAGACTGCCGACGACGCACGAGGCCGTAAGGGCAATCGAGCGCATGGTATCTTGCATGGCCTCGGCTCGCACTCCCGCAATGGTGCATTCAAGTCCCCCTTCGGCCTGTCCACCGTAGCCTTGGCGTAGGCGGAAATGGGGATTTAGGGGGATGTCGCCTTAATCGTGCCACGAGTGGGGGGCAGTCCTGTCCTGCTCGAGCCCCTTGCATCGCTGCGAGCGGATCGGCAAGATCGGGTGCGGCTGCACTCTCTGAGCCCGTTTCCCACGCCCTCACCAAGAACCCCCCAAGAATTGGAGTCCCTGCATGATCCCGGATTTTGTCAATGGCCCGATCGCCAATGTCTTCACGGCGTTTAATGAGGACCTCTCGCTGGATGAGCGCGGCCAGCGGGCAATTCTCGATGCCTTGGTGGCGACGCAGTCGGTTTCGGCGTATTTCGTGCGCTCGGGCATGGGGCAGTTCTATTCATTCTCGGTGGAGGACACCCGCCAGATCGCAAAGTTGGCCTGCGATCACCTGCGGGATATCGGCCCGGTGCTGGTGGGCTGCTCGGGCGAGTGGGACCGCCGCCGCGACCGGCGCGTGGATGCGGCAGTATTCACGGAGCAGGCGGTGGCCTTGAGCCAATACGCGCAGGAGTGCGGCGCGGCGGGCGTGGTGCATACGCTTCCCGAGGCCATCGCCCTGCAGAAGGGTCAATCCCCCTTGGAGGCGACGCTGGCCTATTTCGAGGCGATCGCCGAAGCGGTTTCCTTGCCGATATTTCTCTACCAACCGCCGAACACCGACCCGGACTTCTGCCTGACGGCGGAGACGCTGCCGCCCGTGGCGGATATCCCGGGAATCACGGCCATCAAGGTGTCCACGGCGGATGCGGGCTACATGCTGGACTTGGTCCACTCCGTGCGCGGCAAGGATTTCGCCTACATCGTGGGCAATGAGACCGCCTACTACGCAGGCCTCACCATGGGCGCGCGCGGGTGCATCGGGCAGGGGTGCTGCCTCAATCCGGCCATCGTGCGCGCGGTGATGACGCGCTTTGACGCGGGCGACCTCGAGGGCGCCATGGAAGCGCAGGCGGCGGTGAACCGGCTGTGCCATGGCACCTCGGGGGCGGTCTCCTTTTTCAAGCGATGGCTGGCGGAGCGCGGCTACCCGGTGCAGCCGTATCACCGGCCCGCGGCGGACACTTCCTACGCCGGCGCGCCGGGCCCTATTTCGGATGCCGAATACGCGGCCTTCAAGGCGGACATCGAGCGCACGCTCGCGGATTTCGGCGCACCCGTGTAAGGTCCGATGGATTTGCCGCCCTTGGACGCCCCACCCCCGCGCAGGTAAGATCCCATCGCCGCTGTTCACGCCGCCGACCCAAGGAATCACCCCATTGGAGCCGATCGTCTACCTACTGCTCTTCGCCGGTTTCGTCCTGCTCATTGCCGGGGCGGAATTGCTCGTGCGTGGAGCGGCACGCTTGGCGGTGCTGGCGGGGATTTCGCCCCTGGTCATCGGCCTGACGGTCGTCTCCCTCGGCACGAGCGCCCCGGAGCTGGCGGTGAGCATCAAGGCCTCCTTCACCGGCACGAGCGACCTCGCCATCGGCAATATCGTCGGCAGCAACATCTTTAATGTGCTCTTCACGCTGGGAATCGCGGCCGCCATCGTGCCGCTGACCGTCGCCCCGCAATTGCTGCGCTTTGATATCTGGCTCATGATCGGCGTGACGATCATGGTCTACCTGATGAGCCTGGACGGCCTCGTCTCCACACTGGATGGCACCATCCTCGCCGCGGGCATCGTGGCCTATACCGGATGGACGCTGTACTTGAGCAAGCGCGAGCAGGCGGCTGACACCGCCGAGTACGACGCGGAGTTTTCCCTCGAGCCGGGCGGCCAAGGCGCAAAGGCGTGGTTTAAGAACCTCGCGTATATCGTCATTGGTTCGGTTGGGCTATGGCTCGGCTCGGAGTGGCTGGTGATGGGCGCCATCCGCATGGCCGACAGTTTTGGCGTGAGTGAGATGCTCATCGGGCTGACCATCGTGGCCATCGGCACATCCCTGCCCGAGATTGCCGCCTCCGTCGTGGCGAGCATCCGCGGTCAGCGCGATATCGCCGTGGGCAACATCGTCGGAAGCAACATTTTTAATCTCTTGCTCGTGCTGGGGGTGACAGCCCTGCTGACGCCCGGCGGCATCCCCGTGCCAGACGAGAGTCTGGCGTTCACGATGCCCATCATGGTGGCCGTGGCCGTGGTGTGCCTGCCCATCTTCTTCACCGGGTTCCAGATCAGCCGGTGGGAGGGGCTCCTCTTCCTCGCCTACTACTTCCTCTACACCACCTACCTCATCATGCAGGCTACCGATTTCGATTACGCCCGGCAGTTCCGCACGGCGATGCTCTTCTTCGTCATCCCCCTGACCGTGCTCACGATGACCGTGATTTACGCCCAGGGGACGGCCAAGCGGCGCAAGGTATAGCTAATCCGCCCTTGACATATCGGATGCAGATAATTATACTTCTTATCGTAGATGCGTATTAAGTGGGTTAGAAGCGCGCGCACCCGCATTAGTTTTAGCGGGTGTAACGCTTCCGCAAGAGAGGGATCTGACATGAACAACTCCAGAATTCCGGTACAAAGCGCCCCGGACTCCCAGAAGTCCCCCGTGGCCCAATTGCGTTGCCACCGGCTGCAAGATACGGGAGAAGTATTCGGACTCGGATACTCTCGGGACTTGCCGGATTTCCGTGATTTCTCCCCGAGAATGACCGAGACGGTTCTCAAGAAGCATCTAAGCACTAGCGATGATACAAGGAAGGTGATCGACGCGCTGAGCAAGGTTGTCACGAGCAAGAAGCCGCTGAAGAAGTCACACCTCGACAACGAGCAGTACTGCTCTCCCATCGAGAACCAATTGTCCTTGGGCTCCTGCACGGCCCAAGCCTGCATCGGGCTCGTGGAGTATATGCAGCGACGAGCGACGGGCGAACATCTCGACGCTTCCAGCCTGTTCCTGTACAAGGTGTCGCGAGCGCTCTTGGGATGGACTGGAGATACGGGCGCCTACCTGCGCACCACGATGAAAGCGCTCGTCCTCTTCGGCGTCCCACCGGAAGAGTGGTGGCCATATGACATCGACACATATGAGCACGAACCGGATGCGTTTCTTTATCAGTATGCATCGAACTACAAGGCGATGAAGTATATCCACCTCGACCCACCGGGAACGCAACCGGGTCAGCTTCTCGAGGACCTTAAGCGAACGCTTAGCGCCGGGTACCTTTCGATGTTCGGATTCACCGTTTACAGCAGCTTGGGGCGCGGCCCGGAAATTCCTTACCCCGTCTGGTCTGACAAGGTGACCGGGGGGCACGCTGTCATCGCAGTCGGATATGATGACAACTACAAGAACGCGAGCACCTCCGACAAGGGGGCGATTCGCATCCGCAATTCGTGGGGTACTGGCTGGGGAGACAATGGATACGGCTGGCTGCCATACGACTACATAAAGCAACGCCTTGCCAATGACTTTTGGACACTCACCAAGGCGAGCTGGGTCGATACGAATCAATTCAAGCTCTAGCTGAAAAGACCCGTACCCAGAGGAATGGGACTAGCCTCGTGGATTTCTCCTGAGGATTGGCCCAGCCCGTGCTCTCTTCACCGGGTTCCAGATCAGCCGGTGGGAGGGGCTCCTCTTCCTCGCCTACTACTTCCTCTACACCGCCTACCTCATCATGCAGGCTACCGATTTCGATTACGCCCGGCAGTTCCGCACGGCGATGCTCTTCTTCGTCATCCCACTGACCGTGCTCACGATGACCGTGATTTACGCCCAGGGAACGGCCCGCAGGAAGGCGTCTAGAGCAGACTCATGAAATCGAGGCAGGCATAGGTAACGAACATGCCGGCGGTGAAGACGAACCAGAAGACGGGCAGCTTGCGCGCGTACTTCACGGCCTTTCCGCATCGATGGCAGATGCGATTGTTCGACAAGACCAATGTACCACAGTGATTGCAGCTATGTGTCGCCATGGTTGTGCTCCTTTCCTTCGTTGAGGGCTGCGTCATTCATGCAACGATAGATGCATGGTTCGGGCCAATTTGGTAAAAGTTCGGTAAGTTATTCCCCCAAAAGGACTTGGCCCCAAGGCCACCTAAACCCAACAGTGACAACTCGCACGAATTGTCACCGTCAGTTTGTCAATCTGCCAATTCCCCGCCACGGTGCAACATGTGCGAAATTCTCGGGTATACTCATGGGGTCTCAAAGGGAGTCGGCGCGCCCCGTTGCATATGCCGACACGACAACTCATAACAAAAATTCGTGCAACACGGTTCGTGGGAGGCCAAAGTGACTCAACCTGCTCGTTTCGGATTTACCCTTTTTGCCATTGCCACCGCTCTGGCCGTCCTGCCTGCTGGCGCCTCGGTACCATTCGAATTGCCGCCAGCCCTGGTCTCCAACGCCCCGACCCAGCCGCGGGCATCGATCGTGGCCGATATCGACGGCGACGGCGACTTGGACATCATCACCGTTGACCAGATCGGCGGGCGGGTGCTCTGGTTCGAGAACCGGCTCAACGAAAACCTCGACTGGCAGGCGTGGACCGTGGACGACGACATCGAGGGGCCCGTTTCCGTGGCCGTAGGCGACCTTACGGGAGACGGCCGGCTCGACATCGCCGTGAGCGCATTCAGCCTGGCGCCCGGCGGGGCCTCGGTGGCCTGGTACCGAAACGATGGAAACCCGCGCACCAACACACCTTGGGACAAACAGATCACCGCCACCGGCCTCGTGTTTACCCAGGCGGTGGGTATCGCTGACATCAACAATAACGGCCGAAACGACATCATCGCCCCGGCCGCGCGCACCAGTGCCGGACCATTCGAGCTGGTCTGGTACGAGAATGTCCTTTTCGAGGGCAACACCACGATTCTCGCCGTGAATGAGCACATCATCGAAGACAGCATTCCCGGTGTGACTTCCCTGGCGTTCGGCGACATCACCGGCAACGGCCGGGTGGATGTGGCGGTCACGGCGGCCTCGAGCATTCCGGGCAATCAACGGCGCCTGATCGCATTCTACGAGAACGACGGCGATCCCACCGCGGGCCCGTGGAACCAGGTGGCAATCGACGATGACTTTCAGGCGCCCACACGCGTCACGCTGGGTGACTTCAACGGCAACGGCGCGCTGGATGCCGTCGCCGTGAGCCAGGGGCAGGACCGCATCCGCCCCTACTTCAACACGAACGGCAACGGCACGCTCTGGACGCAGGGCGCCACCCTCACCCCGGACGCCCCCGTGAGCATTCGAGGGGTGGACCTCAACCAGAACGGCCTGCTGGACCTCGTCGTCAGTACGCAGGGTGCCGCGGCCGGTGACCGTGTCTTCTGGCTTGAGAACGACGGGGCCGGCAATTTCACGGAATTTCCTGTCCTGTCGGTTGCCACGGGCGAGCAACTCCAGATTGCCACGGGCGACATTCGTGGCGACGGCGATGCGGACATCGTGGTAACGAGTTTCTTCGGGGGCTATGTCTCCCTGGTCGAGAATGCCGCCATCCACCGCAATGCGATCTTCAACAAGCCCGCCGTTTCCGTAGCGAATACCGTGGGCATTGGCGGCGATGTCCTCGCGGCCGATCTCGACCGCAACGGCCTTCCCGATATCGTCACGGCCTCCCCCAATCAGGGGAGTGTGCGCTGGTTCGCCAACACGAACGACGGCGCGACCTGGACCGCGAACACGATCACCGGTAGCCTTGCCGGCGTCACGCGCCTCGCCGTGGGCGACCTCGCCGCGAACGGCCGGATCGAAGTGGTGACGGCTTCGCCCGAAACCGGCCGTGTGGATGTTTTCCTCGCGCAGAATGCCGCCGCCACGAGCTGGAGCGGCGTCAACCTCAGCATGAGCTACGCACGCGCAAGCGATGTGGCCGTCGCCGATGTGCTGGGCAACGGCCGCCTGGATGTCATTGCAGCCAGCCCCGATGCCGCCTTGGGCGATATCGTCTGGTTCGAGAACCAGACGGGCAGCGGCGTCGACTGGGCATTTCCGCAGGTGATTCTGCCGAATCAGGCTGGCTCGCCCGCCACGGGTGTCGAGCGGCGCATTGCCGTCGGGGATATCACCAAGAACGGCCTGCCCGATGTCGTCTCCGGCCTCACCGGCACACCCGGCCTTACCCTCCGTACCAACAACGGTGACGGCAGTTTCTCCACCGTCACGGTCGATTCCGATTTTGCCATTTCCGGCGCGATCTTCGCCGTGGATATCAACGGCAACGGCGCATTGGACATCGTAGCGGCCGGTGCCGTCGCCGGAATCCCCGAGCTGGCATGGTTCCGCAATGAGAACGGCGATGGCTCGAGCTGGCAGCGCGAGACCATCACCACGGGCGATGGCGTATTCAACCTCATCGCCGTCGACTCCCTCCGCCTCAATGGTACCGTCGACATTCTCGCCCGTACCCCCGCTCCCACGCTGTACATCAACGACGGCGCCGGCGGATTCAGCACGAGTATTCCACAGCCCGGGTTCGACGGCGTCGGCCGTGCCGCCGTCGCCGACTTCGACCGCGACGGCGACCCCGATCTCGCCGTGCTTCGCCTCAACACGGGCGATGCCACCGGCCAGCACCTGGGTTGGTTCGAGAACGCCGGCGGTCAATTCAGCTTCGAGACCGAGGACATCGCTCCCAACGCGCTCTCCGAAGGCGGGCAGGCCCCCGTCTTGCGCATTCGCCCCCTTCACGAGGGCCTGGTGGACGATGCCGACATCCAGATCACCTCCTTCTCCCTCCGCTTTGTGGAGCCAAACGGCACCCCCTACGCCAGTGCCGATGTGAACGGCATGCTCGACAGCCTGACCGTGTATTTCGACAACGGCAACGGCATTTTCGAACCCGGTTCGGACACGGTGGTGGAGACAATCAGCACCTTTTCCCTGACCGATGGCCTGATGAGCGTCGATTTCGACGATGACGACCCAATCATGCGCCTGGCCTTCGGCGAGGAGCGCGATTACTGGATCGCAGTGACGGCACAGCCCGATGGCAGCAGCGCCCTGGCGCTTCCCCGCTTCCGCATCGTGCATGTCACCGAGGCCAGCAGCACCGCCATTGATGGCAACAGCGACCTCCCGCTTTCCATGGCATTCACCCCGAACACCGCCAGCAGCGTGGTGCAGGTCATCGACCCGGCCTCGACTCCGCTCATCACCCTCAACGGCCCCAATCCCCTCCAGTGGGAAGCGGGCGACAGCCCCTTCGTGGACCCGGGGGCCATCGTGGACGATCCGAACGAGGGCGCGCCGATTCCCATCTCGGCGGATGATGTCGGCGTGGTCGATGTCAACGCGCTGGGCTCGTATATCCTCAACTACTCATACATGGGGCTGAGTCAGGCCGCGCCCGATGTGAGCCGGACCGTCAATGTGGTCGATACGACCCCGCCGGTCATCTCGCTGATCGGTGATGCGACCCTCGATGTCGTGCTGGGAATCGATATCGCCGTCGGTGCGCCCTATGTGGATCCCGGCGCAACCGCGGTTGACTCGTTCGAGGGCGACATCAGCGGTGCCATCGTCGTGACGAACCCCGTGAACACGGCGGTGCCGGGCATCTACACCGTTCGCTTCAATGTGAGCGATACAAGCGGAAACGCGGCCACCGAGGTCACTCGGACCGTCCGTGTCTTCGATGTGTTTGCGCCGATCATTACCCTCGTCGGGGGCACTTCGATTACGGTGGAAGCGGGCGTGCCCTTCGTGGATCCCGGCTTCACCGCAATCGACGATGTCGACGGCGACATTACCGGCCAGGTTGATGTCACCGGCACGGTGAATACGGATGTCCTCGGGTTCTACGACTTGACCTACACCGTCGACGACAGCAGCGGAAACTCCGCCACGGTCTTCCGAGAGGTCGAGGTGGTGGACACCACGCCCCCGGTCATCACGCTTATCGGAGACGCCAATGTCACCGTCGAAGCGGGCGGTGTGTACAACGAACTCGGTGCAACCGCGGAGGATTCGTTCGAGGGCGACCTGTCCCTCCAGATCACCATCACCGGTTTCGTGGACACGGACACAATCGGGGTCTACGAGCTTCGCTACAATGTCAGCGACAGCTCCTTCAACGCTGCCATCGAGGTCATTCGCACCGTCACCGTCGAGGACACCATCCCGCCGGTAATTACGCTTACTGGCAGCGCCAACATTACCGTGGAGCGGAACGACTCCTTCACGGACCCCGGCGCAACCGCGTCCGATTCGTTCGAGGGTGATCTCACCTCCGAGATCGTCGTCACCGGCTCCGTCAATACAGCTGTCGCGGGCGTGTATACGCTTCGCTACAATGTCAGTGACAGTTCCGGCAATGCCGCCGAGGAGGTCACCCGAACCGTCACCGTGATCGACAGCTCCCTGCCCGTCATCACCCTGAACGGCGGGGCCAACATCACTACCGAGGCGGGCGAGCCCTTCGCGGACCCCGGGGCCACCGCATCGGACCTCGTCGACGGCGACCTCACGAACGACATCGTCGTGACCGGCAGCGTCAATGTGGATGTCCTGGGCGTGTATGAGCTTCGCTACAATGTCAGCAACAGCGGGGGCAACGCCGCCATCGAGGTCGTACGGACCGTCACCGTGGTCGACACGACCCCGCCGGTCATCACCCTCCTTGGCGCTGCCACCATCACCGTTGAGCTGGGCGATTCCTTCACCGACCCCGGCGCGACCGCCGAAGATTCGTTCGAAGGCAATATCACCGCCGACATCGTCGTGACGGGCACCGTCGACACCTCCACCTTGGGCGAGTACACCCTTCGCTACAATGTGAGCGACAGTTCCGGCAATGCTGCCATCGAGGTCACCCGCACCGTCACGGTCGAGCAGTCCTTTGACCCGCGCGACATCAACCGGGACATGAACATCAACGCCATCGATGTCCAGTTGGTCATCAATGCGGCCCTCGGGGTCGATATCACCCCGCTCGATGGGGATGTGAACCGCGACGGCGCCATCAACGCCATCGATGTGCAGCTCGTAATCAACGGCGCGCTGGGGCTATAGCCACCCCGCATCGCCATGCAGACGGCAGGAACCAATGCCTGCGGCAGGAATTAAAGCGAAAACCGGCGGCCACAGGGGGCCGCCGGTTTGGGATAAGTACGATTAGAGGTGACTGGGGATTCTGGGCCTAATGGTAGGTCCGCTGTGCCGTGGACTCATGCGCGTTGGTCGCCAATTGCGAGACAACCTCGTTGTGGCGCTCCATGGCAAGCTTCAAGAAATCGTCGGTAAGGTTCGTATCAACCGGAAAACTGGTCACGGAGTACCCGTACCCATTGACAAATTGCTCTAAGTCCGAGCTTAAACGGTTCAAAACCTGCCGAGCGCCTTCTTCCGGAGTCTCAATCATAAGGATGGCGATGCCATGATTGCTCAGGCTGAACACCTGGTCCGACACCCGAAGCTCTTCGCTCAGGTGACGGCCCAGACCCGGCAAACCCGCATCGCAGGATTCGGGAGCGGCCAGCGTTACAAGCGTAGTCGCGGAGGGGTAGCGAATGGATCGCTCGATCTCCTCCTGCACCCGGGCGCGCAGGTACGACTCCGTCCGCAAACCGGACGAGGGGTCGCGATGAGCCAGTTTTTCCAAAAGGTGGCAACGCCGTTCAAGCTCTTGACACCTTTCCGACTTATCACGCAATTGCCGTTGAAGATCATCAACGGTAGCCTTCAAATTTTGTATCTCTTCCATGCGCAGTCTCTCCTTTGCGGATGCCGTATAGAAGCAAACAATGTGCCAGCATTCCAATTTGGTCAAAATAAGCTGCAAACACGCCACTTTCGGGGGTTTTGTTGCAATGTTTACCGTGCGTTTACACCGGGGAATGTTGCCGCCATGTGTGCACCATTGTCAGCCGTGACACATTTTTTACAAAGATTGACCTATGGTAAACTCTTGACATTCGGCGCGCACTTCTTTACCATTCAACCGTGGAAGAGGGCAGTTAACGGATCGCCGATCGCATGAACCCAGTCGAACAAGAACCGCAAAGCGCCAGCGTTCTGGTCGTCGAAGACGACCCGGAACTCCAGTCCTATCTCGTGCGCATTCTGGATCGGTCCGGGTACGAGTGCCAGACGGCCTCCACCTGCGCCGAGGCCCGCGCCCTGTTCGAGGAAGGCCTCTTTTCCGCTGCCCTGGTCGACCTGGGCCTGCCGGATGGCGACGGCCTGGACTTGATGGCCGAACTCACCAGTACCGACCCCTGCCTGGTTGCCATCGTCCTGACGGGAGACGCCGCCTCGGACACGGTCATCGGCGCGATGCGGATGGGCGCGTTCGACTACCTTATGAAACCCGTGGACCTGACCACGCTTCGGGCCGCCGTGAGCCGGGCACTGAGCCACCACGCCGTCGTCCGTGAGCGCGCGGAGCTGGTGCGTCTCCTGCTCGAGGAGCGCGAGCAATTGCGCGCGCGCGTGGAGGCGGCCACCGCCGACCTGCGGTGCAGCAATGAGCGCCTGCACGCCCTGCTGGAGCTGACACGCCTGTCGTCGCACCACCTGTCGACCGAGGAACTGGTCACGAAGACCTTTGACCGCCTTCACCGGCATATGCCGGTGTATTGCATTGCCCTGTGCGATGTCACGCGCCTGAAGGCCATCACTTTTGTCCGCCTGCAGGATAGCGAAGAAGGCGCCTACACCGTAACCGAGGGCGAGGGCGTCCACGCTGGATTCGACGCCCTTCTGGCCGAGGCGGAGCCCAAATTGCTCGTCGGCCAGTGGGTGGAGCGGGCCACCGGCCTGGATGCCAAGCAGTTCGGGTTTCAGGTGTTCCCCCAAACCATGTGGAACCGCGCCGTGAGCAGCGTGGGCTTTTATCTCGATCCCGACTACGAGGTCGACGGGGCGGAGCAGGAATTCCTGGGTATGTGCGCCCATTTCATTGCCTTCGAGTGGGAGCAGTCGAACTTGCTCCTGCAGGTGGCCCACCAGGCCAGCTTGGGCAACATCGCCCTCGAACTGACGCGCAACTTCGGCCAGCCCATCACGGCCATCCGGACAGCGGCGGATTTCGTGAGCGAGGCGGCTGAAAGCCCCGAAATTGCCGAGGGCATGAATGTCATTCAGGAGAATATCGAGCGGCTCCGCATGCAGACGCAGGAATTCCGCAAATTATCCTCCTATCGCGAGGGCAGCGTGGAGACCGTGCACCTGGACGAGTTCATCGACCAGGCCCTCGGCATCCTCGCCGTGACGATTCAAAGCCGGGGCGTGGTGATACAGCGCGAGATCGAGGGCAGTAGCGAGTGCGTCCTCCTCAACGGCACCGCCATGGCCCGCGTCATTCTCGACCTGCTTCTTAACGCAGTGCGCACGGTGGATGTCTCCGGAAAGATCACCGTGCGATTGCGCCCGCATGGCAACGACTTTATCTCATTCGAGATGAGCCACGAGGGGCTCGAGGCCAACCGGCTCGGTCAGCGCGGCCTCTCCCTCCTCAGTGCCAGCGACACCGACGCCCACCCGGGCCTCCAGCTCGCCGAGCGCACCGTCCACGGCTGCGGCGGAAAGCTCAGCCTGGAGCGGACGGAGGAGGGCGCCCCCGTGCTCCGGATTCTGCTCAACCGGAACGCCACCGACCCATCCGTCGCGCGGGAGATGGTATGGTGAGCGCTCCCGATATGCCCGAGACCAATACAGCCACTGCACGGCGCGTGTTGCTGCTCGATACCGACCCGGGCGTCCGCTGGGCCCTGCAACGCGGCCTCGAGCGCAGCGGCTACGCAACGCACACGGTCAGCAACCTCGACGACGCACTCGACGCCCTCGAATCCGGAGGGGTGGAACTCGTTGTGCTCGAACTGCTCAACGAAGCCGGCCTGACCCTCGATACCCTCGAGATGATTGCCGCGACGCAGCCCCCCCACGGCGTGATTTGCACCAGCATCGATGCCCCCCCTCAAACCGTGATCGAGGCCATGCGCCGGGGTGCATCCGATTTCCTGCCGAAACCCTATAGCCTTTCCGACATCCGCTCCGCCATTTCCCGCGCCTTCAGCAGTGCCGAAGAAAGCCGCCCCGTGCGGCGACTCGGCTCCGTGCACCGAAGCGTCGGCAATGAAGAATCCCTCCTCATCGGCATCAGCACCCCCATGCTCGAGCTGCGCGATGCCCTCGAACGCATCACCAAGACCGACCTCAACTGCCTCATCCGTGGGGAAAGCGGCACCGGCAAAGACATGGTGGCCCGCGAGATTCACCGCCTTTCCTCCCGCAGCGACCAGCCCTTCATCAAGGTGAACTGCACCGCGCTGCCCGAGCATCTGCTCGAAAGTGAACTCTTCGGCTACGAAAAGGGCGCCTTCACCGGCGCCGTGACCTCCAAGCCCGGCCGATTCGAACTCGCCCACAACGGCATTATCTTTCTGGACGAAATCGGCGACATGCAGGCCAACCTCCAATCCAAGCTACTTCAGGTCATCGAACACAAGGAATTCACCAAGCTCGGCGGAACCCGGCCCATCCGAGTCGATGTCCAAATCATCGCCGCCACCAATGCCGACCTCGAGTTGCGCACCAAACAAGGGGAATTCCGCTCCGACCTGTACTTTCGCCTCAACGAAGTCAGCCTCTGGGTGCCTTCGCTCAAGGAGCGCAAGCAGGACATCCCCCTGTTGGTGCGCCACTTCCTCCAGAAGCACGGTCGCTTCAGCGAGGGAACCTTTCAGCCCTCCGGAGAGGACCTGGCCGGACTCACCGCCCACGACTGGCCCGGCAATGTCCGTGAACTCGAAAGCACCATCAAGCGCTGGCTGGCCATGGGCCGAAGCGTCAATCTGCCCGGAAAACCCGCCCACACAGAACGCACCTCGCGCGAGCGCATCGCGTCGTCCACGGCCTATGCGTCCGATACGGGCGGCCACGCCGCTGAGGCCCCCCCGAAAGAAGATGACACCGCGGATGCCAACCAAATCCGCGAAACACTGGACCGCTTTCAGTGGAACCGGCGCAAAGCGGCCGAGCACTTGGGTTTGAGTTATCAGACCCTTCGGCGGCGAATCGAAAAATATGGGCTAAACCGATAGCGGAATGCTGCCGATATAGAAAACTCTTGTCAAAATCGCGTCAGCGTGCTAAGATATCGCAAGCGCGACAAATGTGTGCTACAAGGGTGACAATCGACCAGATAGAAACACATGATTGTCAAATCAGACTACATAACCCTCAAGAATGACATAGCTGCTCACATTCGATGACATGCGGACAATTGCGGGTTCAGGTGCAAACAACTGACTATGCGCAACTTACAGAGAGTGTAAGGGAATGGCACGAGGGTTGTATTACCTAATGCGACATCGGGAACGATAGCCGTTCCGAGTTGATACTTGCAGTGAAGGCAAGGGTAGCGACCGAGAGTATCGGACGCCACATGCGGTTGTGAAATAGAATCGCCCCGACGGACAGGGCGGGTATACGATGGAGGAGATCAGAATCATGTTGGCAAGGCTTAGTGTTTGTGCGGCGGCGTTGATGCTCGTAGCTACCCCTGCGGTGGCCATTCCCCTGGAGGCAACGGCTCCCGGTGAATTGAGCCTTTACGAGATTTACAACAACATCTACTCAAGTGAGTTCGCGGGGTACTCCTCGCACCAGGATTTCCTGGATAATGCGGTCCTCGTTGACACGGCAGATTTCTTCACGAACATCATGCAGAGCAGCGGCTCGATTACGGCCCAGGCTCACTACGCATGGTTCAACCAGACCTTCGGCCTGTACCAAGCCGACTCCGAGGGCAACATCACGAACAGCCTCGAGATGTTCAACTCGATTTCCGAGCAGGGCATGCTTTCGGGCGCAGAATACACGGCAACCTTCGATGTGGACGGTCCGGTCGCGGGCTTCTACAACAGCATCGTCGGTCCGTACACGGGCATTCCGTGGATCACCTGGTACTCGGATGACTCGCTGAACTGGTGGAATTCGAACCCCTCCAGCCCGCACATGCTCATCTACCAGGGCCAGAACGAGAACGAGTTCGTCATCGCCTGGGAAGACACGCCCCTTGCGCTGTCCGACCGCGACTACAACGACCTCGTGCTGACGATCACCCTCGGCGGTGAGAACATCGTGCCGGAGCCGACCACCATGCTGCTTCTGGGCATGGGCCTCGCCGGCGTGGCCGCCCGCCGCCTGCGTCGCAAGGACTAACCTCCGCCGCGACAGTACTCGCATTGATTCCACGGCGCGCTGCAGCACACAAGAGCTGCAGCGCGCCGGTTGCATATGGGGAGCACGGCCCGGCGGCACCTCCCCCTGAACGGCAACATTTCGTCTCCCTGACAACTAATGCATCAAGTCCTGACCGTGGGAAACTTGGGCCTGGCAGGCGGCGCCCCCGGCATGACGACCACAACCCGCACATTCTAAAGCACTTACGACAGAGACCACGCAGGAAATCTGGCCGCGGCGCCTTGGCGTCAATCTTGCTCTCCCTTATGGGCGCAATGGAGGCACGAGCTGTGCTCGGCCGTACGCAGACATCGCCAGAACGACCATTCCTCATGTATGATGATGACCCGGTAAAGGGGGCGGATAATGCAGCAAGGCTCACTCGTGCGAGATCGCAAACCAAGGTGGTTGATTGCCGCCTGTGTGCTGTCGTTGTGCGTGCTGGCGAGTACGCTGGCCTCTGCCCAAGAGGATAAGGGGACCCTCGCCGAAGATCGCGCCTCCCGCACCATCTTTGACACCACGCCACCGGAGCCCGGCACCCTCACGGCGCCCGAGCTGCTCAAGGCTGGCCCCATCCCCGTTTCCTTCAGCGGCACCCAAGACGACGGCGCCGGCATCAAGCGCGTAACCCTGTGGGTTCGGCACGGCGAAGACCACCCATGGCACGCAACCAATCTCTCCAGTGAGGCGAGCGAAGGCTCATTCCAGTACACCGAGGCCCTTGGCGACGGCACCTACGAATTCGCCCTCGTCGCGGAAGACAACGCGGGGAATGTTTCGCCCGAGCCCGAAGGACCAGGTCTCGCCAGCACCGTGCTCGACAGCACCCCGCCCGTCATCACGCTCAACAGCGCCGGGGCCTCCGTCAATATCGTTATCGAGGCGGGAACCCAGTTTACCGACCCCGGGGCCACCGCGGTCGACAACATCGACGGCGACATCTCCGACCGCATCGTGGTTGGAGGCTCGGTCAACGCGGGCGTTCCAGGCAGCTACACCCTGACCTACGATGTTACCGACACGGCGGGCAATGCAGCCGAGCGCCGCCAACGGCGCGTGGAGGTGCTGCCCTCCTCCTCCTACCTGCTGACGATCGTCTCCCCGCAGACGGGCGCGATTCAGGCCTTGCCTGCCCCGGACAACAACGGCGCTTACCCTGCCGGTACGCTCGTCACCCTGCTGTACCACGCGCCCTCCGGCTCGGATGTCACCGTCCAATCGTGGCAGGGCGCCCAACCGGACCCGTCCGACCCCAAAGTGGCCAGCGTGGTCATGAACCAGACCCGCACGGTCAGTGTCTCGCTCATGCAGCAGGCAGGCACCGTTCAAGTCGCCGTGACCCCCTCGAGTGCCTCCTGGGTGGTCACGGACAGCACCAACAACACCCACCCCGGCACGGGCAGTCAACAACTGGCCAACATCCCTCCCGGTGAAGTCGGGATTGTCTTCAACGACCTCGAGGGATTCGAGACCCCGGCGCCGCAGACCGGCGTGCTCACCCTTGGCGAAACCGTCACCTTTTCGGCCGACTACGAGGCCATGGGCGCCTATATCGTGAGTGCCGCGAGCGGATTGCGCGCGCGCCCCGGGGAATCCGTCGTCATTCCCATCAATTTGAGCAACCGAAGCGGCCTCAGTGCCTACAGCGTGACCTTGACCTACGACGCGAGCGCCTTCGCATTCGAGACCCTCTCCGCGGGCGCACTCGTGAGTGCATGGGGCGCCCCGACGGGTGGCCCCACCGCGGGTTCCGTCAGTATTTCCGGCAACGGGCCCGCGCTCACCGGTGAAGGCGGCGGCACACTCGCCAGCATCACCCTGCGCGTGCGCGAAGACGCCGACGACGGCGAATCCGCCCTGCGAATCAGCACCGCCACCCTCAACCAGGGCGGCCTCCCCACGCAGGCCATCGATGGCTCCGTGCTCATCGAGTCCGACTCATGGCGCTGGGGCGATGTGGATGGCAACGACCGCGCCGACGGCGTGGACGCCAACCTGATCCTGCGCTACACCGTGGGCTTGACGCAGACCCTGCCCATGCAGGACGCGGCGGGCGACTCCTCCTTCGTGGGGCCGGCCAATGTGAAGGGCGCCGAGCCGCCGAGCATCACCATCCAGGACGCCTTCCTCATCTACAGCTTCGTGCGGGGCCGCATCGCCGCCTTCCCAGCCGACACGAACCGCGACGGGTACGGACCGGAAATCCCTCCAAAAGTCGAGGTTGAACTGCCCGCCGATATCACCGCGACCAAGGGCGAGCAGCGCATCGTGCGCACCCTGGGCGGCGTCGTGGCCGAGCCCGGCGTCGATGTGCGCGTGCCGATCAGTATCGACAGCGCCACGGGCGTATTCGGCTACCTCTTCGAGCTGCAATACGACTCGGATCTTCTCGAGTTCCGCAACATTTCCAAGGGCCCGCTTGCCGAGCCATGGATCGAGCCGGTTTTCCTTGCCGACAACGGCCTCCTGCGGTGGACGGCCACCGGGGCCGATCGCCTTTCCGGTGCCGGACAACTCTGCGTCGTCACCTTCCGCGGCCGCTCGAACATCGCGCCAAGCTCCAGCGCCGCGCTTACCCTCACGCGCGCCGAACTCAACGACAAACTCATCAATACCTCCGTCGAAGCGGATACGAGTGCCCCCGTGCTCGAGAGCGTGAGCCCGGTACAGGGCGCGATTGACGGCTACGGTGCAATCACCCTGCACGGCGCCAACCTGGCCAATGTCGACACCGTATTGCTCGGCAACACCCCCGCCACGCATGTCTGGTACAACCCACGCACCGCCAACCTGCGCGTCATTACCCCACCGCATGCGCCGGGCATGGTTAATGTCACCGTGAGCACGCTTGGGCAGGAAAGCACCCTCGAAAACGCCTTTGAGTTCTACGAGCCCGAGGTACATGTCGCCCTCGAGCCTGAATCCAGCGTCTATGTCGGCGATTTCTTCCAGATTCCCGTCGTGGTGACCAACCGCGCGCAAGGCGTCAGCCGGATTTCCTTCGTGCTCAACTTCGACGCGGACACCTTCGCACGCTCCACCACCGACGCCGTCGTACTCGGCGCGGACGGCGCCGGCGCCACCGTCACGGATATCACCAGCATCGGCGCCGGCCGCCTGCGCATCACCCTCGAGGGCGCCATCGGCAGCGGACACCTCTGCACGATCAACCTCGTGGTGATGAGCGCCAGCGTCGACCCCGATACCCTTGTCTATGTCACCGATGGCCAGGCCGACGCCGCCGGCGCCTCCAAGGCCGTCTCCGGCGGCAGCGCACTGCCCAGCCGAGGGCGGTGGTAGGGGGCGCTCAGCCCTCCAGGGCGGCTTCGGCCGAGGCGGCGGTGGTGAGGTCTTTGCGCCGGATGAGTTCGGCGGGGATCTCGACGAGAAAGGGGCTGGGCTTGGTGTCTTTCTCGCGACCGTTACGCACGCGCACGCGGGCCTCGAAGATGGTGAGGTGCCGCATGGCCCGGGTGATGGCCACATAGAACAGCCGCCGCTCTTCCTCGAGATTGCCCTCCCGGGCGCTTTTCTCGTGCGGCATCAACCCTTCCTCGCAGCCGACAATGAAGACGAAGGGAAACTCGAGTCCCTTGGCGCTGTGCATGGTCATGAGGGTCACGGCGGCCTGCCGGCGCTCGCCCTTGCTTCGCCGGTCCTCATCGCGGTTGAGCGAGGACTCGTCCAGAAATCCACGCAGGCTCGGCTTGTCCGCCTCGGCCTCGTAACGCTTGATGGCCTCGATCACCGCCTCGACATTGCCCCAGCGCATGAGGGATTGCTCCGGGTTACGGCTTGACCGCTCGATTTCACCGGCGTAATCGATCGCGGTAATGACATCCAGCGCGACTTGCCATACCTTCGCGCCCGGCTTCTTCAGTTCCGCCCGGGCCTGCGCCATCAGGCCCATGAACCCACGAACGCCCTTGGCCGCCTCGCCGGTGATGATCCCCTCTTCCACCGCCGCGTGCAGGCCCTTGCCGAGCGGCAGCTTCCGGGCGTGGCACAGCTCGTGCACCTTGTGCAGACTCGTGTCGCCAATGCCCCGCCGCGGCATATTGATGATGCGCAGCATGGCCGTCTCGTCGCGCGGGTTCGCCAGCACCTTGAGGTACGACACGACATCGCGCACCTCGCTGCGCTCGAAAAACTCCTGCCCGCCGACGACCACATAGGGAATGCTTTCCTTGCGGAACTCCAACTCGAAGGGACGCGCCTGCGTGTTCGAGCGATAGAGGATGCAGAAATCCCGCCAGCGGGCGCCGCTTTTCGCCTGAATCGTTCGCAACCACGACACCACCATGCGCGCCTCGTGCTCGTCATTCGCCGTGACGATCCAGTCGATCGTCCGGCCCTGCTTGTGCGCCGTCCAGAGGGTCTTGTCGCGCCGCGAGCTGTTGTTCTTGATCACGGCATTGGCCGCGGCGAGCACGGTCTTGGTTGAGCGGTAGTTCTGTTCGAGTTTAACAACGGTCAGGTCCGGAAAGTGCCGGTCCAACTCGAGGATATTGCGCGGATCAGCGCCACGCCACGCGTAGATCGACTGATCATCATCGCCGACCACGCAGAGGTTGCGGTGCGGCTGCACCAGCGTGCGCACGATCTCGTACTGCACGCGGTTGGTGTCCTGAAACTCATCGACCATGACGAATCGGTAGCGGTTCTGCATCAGCGCGAGGGCTTCCGGGGACTTGCCCCACAGCTCCAGCGTCTTGAGCAGCAGATCGTCGAAGTCGAGCGCGTTGGCCGCGCGCAAGGCGGACTGGTAGCGGTCGTAAATCTCGGGCATCCAGGTCTCGTATTTCGCGCGCGTCTCGGTCTTCGGCAGCGTCAGCACCGCGCCATGGGCATGGCCCCCGGCATTCTTGATCGCCCCGATGGCCTCGAGCAGCGTCTCCGGCCGGAACTCCTCGCGCGTCGAGTCGTTCAGGTCACTCACGATGCGCCGCACAACACTGCGGACATCGCCCGTGCCGGTGATGGAAAAGTCGCGCCGATAGCCCAACAGATCGATCGACTGCCGCAGCACGCCCAGGCAGAAGGAGTGGAAGGTGGAAACGGTGATGGACTTCGCCGTCTCTTTGCCCACCAGCTCGGCCACGCGCTCGCGCATCTCGTTGGCGGCCTTGTTCGTGAAGGTAACGGCGAGGATTTCCCCCGGTTTGGCGGCCCCCGTGGCCAACAGGTAGGCTATCCGGCGCGTGATGACACGCGTCTTGCCGCTTCCCGCACCCGCCAGGACCAGCAGCGGCCCTTCCACATGCGCAACGGCGGCCCGTTGCTCCGGGTTCATCTGGTCCAATAATTTCGCTATACTTGGCAACGCTATAGGCTCTCGGGTCGCTGGGCGGACATACTGGGCGGACATGCAGGGGGGGCCAGAAGGTACCATGCTGCGCCCTTCCGTTCAATGGGTAACATAACGGCACACCGGCGTTACCGTCAGAGGCCACCGTTCTCCTTCATCCATCCCGGTACTCGCACCGCATCAAGGACAGCACATGCTCCGCAACTACCAAATCGGCTACATGCTGCGCCATGTCAAGGTACGCGAGGCGCGGCCGCTCAGTTTCCTGCGCCAAAGCGTGGCCTACATGCTCTCGCAATCGGCCCGCACCATCCCCCACGCCGCCGGCATCACCACCTTCGATGTCACCCCACTGGTCGAGTACGGCAAGAGCGAGGACGAACGCCTCGGCAGCAGTGGGCGCAAACTGACCGAGAAAGAACTCCTTCGCCGCGCGGTCAGCCGGAATTTTTCGGCCTTTTTCATCAAGATGATCGCCCATACCATGCACAAAGTGCCCTGCATGAACGGCTTTATCGACTACACCCTCATCCGCAACGGCGGCACCTTCTACCATGCCGAGGACATCAACCTCAGCTTCACCGTGCACACCCGCTTTGGCGTGGTGAAGCCCATCGTGCGCAATCCGCACGAGAAGCCCCTCACCCAGGTGGCCGACGAAATGCGCCAGCTCACCCGCAAGGCCCGCCGCACGGACATGGACGAACTCTACTTCAAGTGCGCGCGCGCCTACATGATCTCCGCCCTGCGCGAAATGGATGTCTCCGGCTGGTCCGCCATGATCGGCTACCTGCGGTCGCGCATGTGGCAACGCTGGAAAAAAGACGCCGTCTTTCCCGATGTGGACGAATCGCAGAAACTGCAGGTCGAGGATGTCCTCGGCTCCACCTGCACCGTCGCCAATATAGGCATGATGGTCCACGGCCACCAGACCGTCACGGTCATCATTCCCCCCGAGGTGACCATGTGGGGCATCGGGGACTTGCACCTCGCCCCGGCCGTCGTGAACGGCGAGGTCGTCCCGCGGTATCAGATCACGCTCGCCATCACCCTGGACCACCGCGCGCTCGACGGAGGCGACATCTTCCCCTTTGTCGACATCATGCGCCGCTACATCGAGAATCCCGCGCTGATCTACGACTGGAAACCCGGCGACCCGGTGTGACCACGGTGAGCGAGCCGCACTCGATCCTCATCGCTCCGGACTCGTTCAAGGAATGCCTGCCTGCCTGGGAGGTGGCCGAGGCCATCGCCCGTGGATGGCGGCGTGTATACCCCGAGGACGCGCTCATCTGCCTGCCCATGGCCGACGGCGGTGAGGGCACGGTGGAGGCCTTCGTAAGGGCCACTGGGGGCACGCGGAGCACTTCCACCGTCACCGGCCCACTCGGAACCCCGGTCGAGGCCGTGTGGGGCGTTCTGGGCGACGGCACGACGGCCATCATCGAGATGGCAGCGGCCTCGGGCCTGCACCTCGTGCCGCTGGACCAGCGGGATCCGCGTATGACCACCTCGCGCGGCACGGGGGAGCTTATCGCCGCGGCCCTGGATGCCGGCTGTCGCCGCATCCTTGTTGGACTCGGCGGAAGCGCGACCAACGATGGCGGTGCCGGCATGGTGTCTGCCCTCGGGTATCGATTCATGGATGCCGACGGGCAACCCCTCGAAGATGGCGGCGGTGCCCTTGCCCATTTGGCCGCGATTGATGACTCCGGCGTGCATCCCCGACTTGTGGCGACAGAAATCATCGCCCTGTGCGATGTGACCAACCCCTTACTTGGCGAGCACGGGGCCACAGCGATCTACGGTCCGCAGAAGGGCACGACTCCGGCAATCGCGGCGGAACTCGAGGCGGCGTTGAATCATTTCGCCGATATCACCGAAAATTTTGCGGGACACTCAGCGCGCGATACCCCCGGATCGGGTGCCGCTGGCGGTCTCGGCTTCGGCATGCGCGTGTTTGCCCATGCCACGCTATCCCCCGGGCTCGAGCAACTGGCCGAGGCCTGTGGACTCGATGCCCTGCTCGAGCACGCCGACCTCATCATCACCGGCGAAGGACGCCTCGACGAGCAGACCGCATCCGGCAAACTCTGCATGCGCGTGGCGAATCGCTCCATGAAACACGGCGTGCCCTGCGTGGCCCTCGTGGGCGCCTTGCAGGGAGAGGTCCGCTCACTGCACAAGGAAGGCCTGACGGCGGCCTTCTCGATCACCCCCCGCCCGATGCCGCTCGAGGAGGCCATGGCAAAGACGGCGGAGCACCTTGAGGCCGCGGGCGAAAATCTCGCGCGCTTGTGGCATGCTGCCAGAAAATCATGAGGCCGGCTTGGAATTGCCTTCTTGGAGCGCCTTGGTAGCCGCAGAATCCGGAAGCAAAACCACAAAGACCACAAGGAACGCAAAGAATTCCTCTCTGTGATCTTTGTGTTCTTTGCGGTTAATTCGGTCACAACGCGTGGGGAAAGAGAGTGTTGCACGGAACAAAAGTTCCCTCACGGGGCCGACCTGAAGCCTTTCTACTTCACACCCCCGCCCTCGGCGGTTTAGACTCGTGGGCATGACGACTGACGCCTTCGAAGCCATCGCGTTCAACGACCGCCCCGCGGCCGCTCCCCGCCTGGAGCGCATTCTCCACGACGCCCCCGAGGCCCTCGCGCCGCTCTTGGCGGACGCCTTGGCGACAGCGGCCTCTCCCGACACGCTGCTGGTGCGCTTCGACCGCTACCTCGATGCCTGCATTCACCCCGCGGCTGAACTCACGCAGATGGCGCGCTACCCCCGCTACCTTGCCCTCGCGGCGACCGTATTCGACCAGAGTCACTTCCTTACCGACATCGTCTGCCGAAACCCGGAGTACCTTCCGTGGGTGTGGAGCGAGGGCAACCTCGACGAGACGCCCACGCGCGAATACCTGCGCGATGAACTCTTCCACCAGATGAGCGCGTTCGACGACTTCGACGCCCAATGCCAGTCCATGCGGCGCTTCCGCCGACGGGAGATTCTGCGTATCGCCTGCCGCGATATCGTCGCCCACGCCCCCCTGGCCGAGATCGCGCTGGACCTCTCGAATCTCGCGGACGCGGCCCTCGAGGCGGCGATGCACTTCGGGCAAGGAGACCTCACGCGCCGCTTCGGCAGCCCGATGCCGGAGGGCGCCGCGATGGTGGTCATCGCCATGGGCAAACTCGGCGGGCGCGAGCTGAATTTCAGCTCCGATATCGACCCCATCTTCGTCTACTCCGAAGAAGGCGAGACGAGTGGCGGTGAAAACGGCTCGATCTCGAATCACCAGTATTTCACGAAGCTGGGCGAGCGCATCGTGAAGGGCCTATCGAGCATGACCTCCGAGGGCAATGTCTTCCGCGTGGATATGCGCCTGCGGCCACACGGGACCAAGGGGCCGTTGGCGATGAACCTCGAGAGCACGCTGGACTACTACGCCCATGCGGGTCAGACCTGGGAGCGGCAGGCCCTCATCAAGGCGCGGGCATGCGCGGGCGATCAGAACCTCGGCGAGCGCTTCCTCCAAGGCATTCGCCCCTTCGCCTTTCCGCGCTATTTCGATGACGACATGCTCGAGGATGTGCGCCGCCTCAAACAGCAGATGGAGGCGCAGGTCGCCGCGCGCGGCGAGACCTCGCTCGAGGTGAAGCTCGGCCGGGGCGGCATCCGCGACATCGAATTCACCGTGCAGATGTTGCAGATGCTCAACGGCGGCCGCATGCCCGAGCTGCGCACGACCAACACCCTCGAGGCCATCGGCCTGCTGGGCGAGCGCGGCCGACTCACCCCCTTCGAGACGCAAACGCTGACGAGCAACTACATTTTTCTGCGGCAGGTGGAGCACCGCCTCCAGATCGAGGGCAGCCAGCAGGTGCACTGCATCCCGCAGGAGGAATCCGCCCGCCATGCCTTCGCCCGCCGCTTCGGGTACAAGTCCGGCGAGGCCTTCATGAACGAATACCAGGACCGCGCGGAGGAGACACGCGGAATCCTCGAGCGCTTCCTCAAGTCCGAGGGCAGCGGCAACCTGTGGATGGCGGACATCCTCAACCCGCGCTCGGACGCCGCCACCAGTCTGCCCAACCTCGCCGAGTTGGGCTTTGACCCCCCGGAGCACGCCCGCGCGATACTGCTCAGCCTGGGCATCGGGCCCGAGGGACAGCCGCATTCGCTTCATGTGCAACGGCGCTTCGCCGAGATCGCCCCCGACCTGGTCAAGGCCATCAGCGAATGCCCCGATCCCTCCGCCACGCTCGATCGCTTCGCCGATCTCCTCAACAAGCAGGGGGCCATGGGCCCCATCTTCGAAATGCTCCGATACAACACCGCGCTCATCGGCCATTTCGCTGAATTATTGAGCAACAGCGAGTTTCTTACCCGAATCCTTATGCGCGATCCCGGTCTTTTTGACACCATCGGCGATGCGGACGGCCTCCAGGCTCCCGCGACGATGGAATCCATGCGTGCCTTGCTGGCCAGCCTGCGCCGCGCCTATGACCCCGATGCGGGCCTTTATCGCCTGCGGGACGGCGAATTGGTGCGCATCGGCATGCGCGAACTGTTCGCCGAGGCGGATATCCTGGACATCAGCCGCGAGCTGTCGCACCTGGCCGAGGTCATCCTGCAGGATGTGACCGAGACCGCGCTGACCAAGGCTGCGGAGAAGTACGGCCCGACCGACGCGCGGTTCTGCGTGCTAGCCCTTGGCAAATTCGCCGGTCATGAGATGGGCTACGGCTCCGACCTCGATGTCGTCTTCGTGTTCGAGGACGGCAAGCCGGTGGCAAACGGCATCGGCGCGGCCGAGTACTTCGCGTACGCCGCCACGCAGCTCGTCAATCCCCTCGCCGCGCACACGCGATACGGCCATCCGCTGTACGAAATCGACACCCGCCTGCGGCCCTACGGCCAGAAAGGCAGCCTCGTCGTCGGCCACGGGCGCCTTTACGAGTACTACCGCAACGAGGCCGAGAGTTGGGAGCACCTCGCACTCGTCAAAGTGCGTGCCGTCGCGGGGGACGCGGCTTTTGGGCAGCAGGTGGAGGAAGAGGCGCGCGCGATTGCATTCGCGCAGCCCCTCACCCCGGAGGCCCTCGACCGTATCGACGACATCCGGCGCCGACTCGCCGAAGCCTCGACCCCGTACGACCTCAAGAAGCACGAGGGCGGCATCGCCGAACTCGAATTCGGCCTGCGCCTCTTGCAGATCCGGCACGCCCGTCAATCCCCGGAACTGAGGCGCGGCGATGTCCTTGGCGCCATTCAGGTCCTGCAAGACACCAGGGTCATACCGGCGGACGACGCCGACGCCCTCTCCGGGGCCTACCGCCTCTACCGCCGCATCGAGAACCGCATCCGCATGTTTCGGGGCCGCCCCGAGAGCAGCCTGCCCGAGGATGCCGCCGCCCGCGCCGAGCTTGCCCGTCGGCTCGCCCTCGACGGCGACCTCCTCGAGCGCGTGAACAAGGCCCGCACCCTCATCCACGCCTTCTACGAACGCGCATTGGCAGAAGCGCGTGAGGGGAGTTGACCCGCGGGTCCCCGTTGCCCCAAGCAAGAATCTCCGCGAAATGGAATTCGTTACTTCACGAAAGAATCGTTCCGAATGGGCAACAATATCCTTTTGGTAAGATTCATGATGAGGCAATTCGGAAAATGGCGGCCACTCGCGTCCTTTTGCTACACTATTCCCCGTATCCCCCCCTTCGCCCGGTGCAGGGCAGGATCTGCGCATGATGCGCATGCCAAGGGGGGCTTAAAGCACATCCACATACATTCCACGGGTTCACTTCCAAACCACGGGCGCCATTAAGGCTGCCCGCATTCCACCGCAGGGGGTTTCCAATGGCAGGCAAAGTCGTTGCAGTAGCCGGGGCCACCGGTCTCGTCGGGTCCGAGTTGCTCCGCCAACTCGAGATTCGCAATTTCCCCGTGAGCCAGATCAAGTTGCTCGCCAGTGAGCGCTCCAAGGGCAAGTCCCTGACCTTTAAGGGCGAGGAAATCCCCGTCGAGGTGCTGGGGGAGGGCTCGTTCAAGGGCGTCGATATCGCCCTGTTCAGCGCGGGCGGCGGCACGAGCAAGCAATTTGCCCCCATCGCGGCGAAAGACGGCTGTGTGGTCGTGGATAACTCGAGCGCGTGGCGCATGGACCCGACGGTGCCGCTCGTGGTGCCCGAGGTGAACGCGCACACGGTCAAGGACCACCAGGGCATCATCGCCAATCCGAATTGCAGCACCATCCAGATGGTGGTGGTGCTCAAGCCCCTGCACGATGTCGCCACGATCGAGCGAATCGTCGTTTCGACCTATCAGGCCGTATCCGGTGCGGGCATCAAGGCGTTGGACGAAATGTACGCCCAGGTGCGCGCGGCGCTTGAGGGCGAGGAGCCCGCCTGTTCGATTTTCCCGTACCCGATTGCCTTCAACTGCCTGCCGCAGATCCCCCACTCGAACGCCTTCGAGGCCAACGGCTACAGCACCGAAGAGCTGAAAATGATCAACGAAACCAAGAAGATCATGGGGGATGACTCGATCCGCGTGACGGCCACCACCGTGCGCGTGCCGGTGCGGACGGGCCACTCCGAGAGCGTCAATATCGAGACGAAAGTGCATCTCACCCCGGACGAGGCCCGGGCCATCCTGAATGCTGCGCCGGGCGTGGTCGTGATGGATGACCCGGCGAACGCGGTCTTCCCGACCGCCCTGCATGCCGCCGGGCGCGACGAGACCTTCGTGGGCCGCATCCGTCAGGACCTCTCGCATCCGAAGGCGCTGGATATGTGGATTGTCTCGGACAACCTGCTCAAGGGCGCGGCGCTCAACGCGGTGCAGATCGCCGAACTGCTGTAATAGCAGCCGCTTAGGCTCGCCGAAGTCCGGAAACGATGCCGAACTGGGATGATTCGCCACACAGTGTATGTTGCCCCTGAATAGTCGACTGCCATGCAGGTCGAGCAACCAGGGAGCAGTGGGATGAAGAAGAGCGTCAGTATCCTTGTGGTCGTGGCCATGTCCCTGTTCGGTGTCAGCGCCATGTCCGGCTGCGAGACCATGGGGCAGACCGCCGGCACCGGCGCAGCGCTTGGCGGTGTCGCTGGCGGCGTCATTGGCCATCAGTCCGGCCGTGCCATTGAGGGCGCGGTGATCGGCGCGCTGGTCGGCGCGGCCGCGGGCGCCATCGTGCACGATGTGCGCGAGCGGCGCATGCACACGGCGCAAGAGACCTACCAGAGCTACGACTACCAGTCCGGCCATGGGCTGCGGCTCGAGATGGGCGATATCTACATCGAGCCGACGGAAATCCCCCACACCCGGCGGTTTGACAGCCGAATGGACTACGCCGTCATGGGCGCGGGCAACGGCGTGCCCGTGCGCGAGCGTTTTGAACTCCTGCAAGGCGATCAGGTTCTCGGCACCGTGTACGAGAACAATCCGATCCGCTCGGATGGCACCTACCGGACATCGGTCATCGTCGAGTTGCCCCGCAACGCCCCCGCCGGCACCTACCGCGTGACCAACTCGGTGTCCGCGGGCAACATCACCCGCGCGCGCCATATCGATTTTCAGGTCACGGCGACCGGCGACAACATCGAGCGCGAGGCGATTCCGGTGCGAATGGCAGTGGTTTCGCACGACTAGCCGAGCAAACGAGGGCTGGAATACCGGCCGGCACCGCATGCGCTCATTTTGCAAGCGCTCATTTAATGTGCCGTAGACGCCCTATTTCCGCGTTTCGTGCTTGACATGCCCACGGGTACAAGCAGTATCGTATGGGCTGGTGTACAGTGCGAGGAAATGGGGTCATGACGCATCTGGAACTCGAGGGTTTGACGATCGCCGAGCGCTACCGCGTCCACGAGAAAGTGGGCGAGGGAGCGATGGGCAGCGTGTACCGTGCCGACGACATTACGCTCGAGCGCGAGGTGGCCCTCAAGGTGTTGCGGAAGGAGTGGGTGGACAAGCGCGAGGTGCGCCAGCGCCTCGAGCACGAGTGCCGCCTGATGGCCAAGCTGCCGCCGCATGCCCACATCGTAACCCTCTACGACCGGCTGGAGCACGAGGGCAGCGTCATCCTGGTGATGGAGTATGTGCCGGGCGAGACGCTGGAGTCGGTGCTCGAGCGCACGGCGGCGCAGAGCGCGCCCGTAAATACGCGTAAGACGACCCCCTTTCTCTCGGGCGTATCCACGATCACGCTGACCCAGGCGGAAGCGCTCGACATCGTGGCGCAATGCCTGGACGCCTTGGACTACGCCCACGGGCGTGGCGTCGTGCACCGGGATATCAAGCCCTCCAACATCCTTGTGATGCGCGACCACAACGGGCAGTTGCGCGCAAAGGTGATGGACTTCGGAATCGGCAAGGCGGTCAAGGGCGACAGCGAAAACCAGGAACTCACCGCACTCACCCGTACAGACGGCCCTGGACCCGGCACCCCGGCCTACATGGCCCCGGAGCAGATCGACCCGAAGCGGTTCGGCGCGATCGGCGGCCAGGCAGACCTCTACGCAATGGGGGTGACGCTGTACGAAATGCTGGCGATGCGCCTTCCATTCGAGGGCACCTTCACCGAGTTGCTGCATGCGCACACCAACATGGCCCCGCCGGACCCGAACACGATGGGCGCGTCCGTATCGCGCGAGCTGGTGGCCGTCTTGAACAAGGCCCTCGCAAAGGAACCGGCGCAACGCTACGCCACGGCCGCTGCATTTCGCACGGACATCCTGGCCGGGAAAAGCGGCGGCACCATGATCGGCGGAGCGCCGGGTTACGGTTACATGCCCCCGCCGGACACGCGGAAATTGGATTCCATGCTCCCGCTCCTGCTGGTGGCGGGGGCGATCGTGCTCATCGCCGGGGGGGGATTGGTGGCGTACACGATGCTCCGCTCGTCGTCTGACGAGGCCGCAGCGCCGCAAACCGCGAGCCCTTCCAGTCTCACGGAAACGGAGAGTGGCGGCAGCGCCGATTCCACCACGAGCCAGTCGGGCACGAGTCAGGCGGGCACGAGTCAGGCGGGCTTGGGCCCGGCCATCCCGGATGCGCCGCCCATGTTGGACGGCGCCGTGCTGGATCCGTCCGTACTGGGCGGGCCCACCCTCTCGCTTGGTTCTCCCGAGGATGCCGCGACGGCCAAGTCCGCCGCGGAAATGGCGCAACGGGATGCCCGCGCGGCATTCCCCGATGGCCAGTCGGCTTCGCGGAACCAGAATTACGCCCTGGGCGAGGAGTTGCTCGTCGAGGCGCAAAATCAGGTGGATGCCGGCCAGTATCTGCAAGCCACGGATTCGTTCGCGCGTGCGCGTGACTTTTTTGACGGCGCCCGGCCTGCGCCTTCGGTCGTGCGGCCTCCCGAGCCAGACCCGGTACCCGCGCCGCCGCCTGCGAGGCCTGATCCGGTGACGCCGGCGCCAACACGCGCAAGTCCGGAGCCAGCGCCTGCGCCGGTGCGTCCCGCGGCGCCGGAGCCAACGCCGGAGCCAGCAGAACCGGCTGCTCCTGCCACCCCAGACCCACAAAAAGAGGATGACGATTGGTTCAATCGCATCCGGGTGACGCCGTCAAATTAGATGAACGCGAGATACAACGCGAAGTGCTGTTTCCACGGCGCGATTCGCCAGGAATGCCGCGAGGCAAAGTAGGAGTAACTGCGATGAAGAAAAGTTTGAGTGCGTTGCTGGTGGTATCCATGTTCGGCATGACCGTCATGCCCGGGTGCGCCACGATGGAAGGTTCCGCGGGCTCGGGCGCCCTGATCGGTGGACTTGCCGGCGGCATCATTGGGAACCAGTCCGGACGCGCCATCGAGGGCGCGTTGATCGGCGCCCTGGCCGGTGCGGTCGCAGGTGCGATCATTCACGATGTGCGGGATCGCCGGACGCGGTCGGCCCAACAGACCTACGAGCAGTACGACTACCAACCCAGCCAGGGGTTGAACATGAACATCGAAGGCTCCCGTGTGAATCCGTCGCGCGTACCCGCTGGCAACAAGGTTGAGGGAAGCGTGGATTATGCGGTGATGGGCTCGGGCAACGGCGTAAATGTGCGCGAGCAGTTCGTCCTGATGAAGGGCAATGATGTCATTGGCGAGGTGTATTCCGGTGAAACCCCTCGTACCGACGGCACTTTTAATAAGTCGGTGGATATCGAGTTCCCGGATGACACGCCCCCCGGCACCTACCGCTTGGCGCACACGGTCACGACGCAGAATGTGTCGCGCACGAACTACTCCGATTTCGAGGTGCTGCCGAAGACCGCCTCGGTTCAGCCTGATTCGGGCCTTGATTCGGGCTTGGCGTACACGCACCTGGCCGCCATGCCGCAGCGGTAGACCGCTTCCAGCACAAGATACAAAATGGGCGCTGCACGCATGCGTGCAGCGCCCATTGCTCATTCTGGCCGCTTTCCGCGGAGGCTTTACTCGTCGAACACCGCATCCTCCGGCACATGGATGGTGAGGCGCTGCCCGATGCGGATATTCGTGTTGTCTAGTTCGTTCCACGCGATGATGTCGCTCGTGCCTACGCGATAGCGCCGGCCCAGCTGCGTGAGGGTCTCCCCGGGCAGCACATCATGAATGATGATTCGGGTTCCATCCGACTGCCCGGCGGCAACCTCGTCGCCTTCACTCCCGGGGTTCGGCTCCGCTTCCTCAGCGTCGCTCGCGTCCGGTGCGGACTCATCGTCGGCATCGTCGGCATCGTCGGATTCCGCGTCGTCCGAGGGCTCCGGCTCTTCGGCCGTCGGCGCGGGTTCGGGCTCAATGGGCTCCGACGCGGGTTCCCCCGCGAGCTGCGCGGCGCGCTCGGGCGTCAAGTACACCGTGAGGCGGGTGCCGAAGCGGACATTGTCATCCGGCAGGTTGTTCCATCGGACGAGATCGCCGGTTGACACGCCGTACTGCACGGCGATGCGTGACAACCACTCGCCCTGCTGCACCCGGTGCTCAATGGCGACCAATCCCTCGGTGGATTCGTCCAGCGCGACTTCGTCCGACTCCAGTTCATCGGGGCCGGACTCGTCTTCCTGCGTTTCCACGGCGGCCGGTGCGTCGTCTGCCTCGGTATCGTCCGCTTCCTCATCCAACTCGGCGTCCAACTCTTCCGACTCTTCCTCTCCGCCAGGCTCTGTAGTCGCGGGCTCGGCGACCGGCATCGGGATATCGATGGTGTGCGATGCGGGCTCGGCCAACCATGCCTGCCAGCCCTCAAGGCGGCGTTGACTGTTGCGAAGCTGCTCCTCATCGAGGATGCCCTGCTCCACCGCACGCTCGATGGCCGTGGCGACGCGCCGCAGCGTATCAAAGTCGGTCTCGGTGATGATGAGCGCATCGCAGCCGGCCTGGAGGGCCCGCACCGCCGCTTCCTCGAGCGAATACTGATCCGTGATGGCCCGCATGGCGAGGTCGTCGGAGATGATCACGCCGTCGTAGCCCCAGCGTTCGCGCAAGACCTGCCGCAAGAGGCGGCTGGACATGGTGGCAGGCGCGTCTCCATCCATCTGGGTGACGGTGATGTGTCCCGTCATGATGCCGGGGATTCCCCGCGCCACGGCCTCCGCGAAGGGGTACATGATATGGGCCAATTCCTCGAAGGAGTTGTCGAGAATGGCAGGGGCGTCGTGGCTGTCGGCCGTGGTGGCGCCATGGCCGGGGTAATGCTTGGCAACCGGCAGCACGCCCCCGTCCATCAAGGCACGGGCGAACACGAGCCCCAGCTCGGCGACCACGGTGCGATCCTCGCTGAATGAGCGTTGCCGGAACGCAGGGGGACCCGCATCGTCGCGCATATCCAGCACCGGTGCCAGGCAGATGGCGATTCCCCGCGCAAGGCAGGCCTGGGCGTAGTTGGTGGCCACGGAGATGACCTGCTCGATGTCGCCGTTGGCGCCCAGCTGCGCGGCGCTTGGGGCCTCACGCAATCGCAGGCGATTCACGGGACCGCCTTCCTGGTCCACGGCGATGAGCGGCAAATCCGCCAGGCCGGTGCCCATTCCCGCCGCCTCCTTGATCGCCTCCACATACGCGACGGTCTGGCTGCGGTTCTCGATGTTATGCCCAAGAAGGACCACCCCGCCCGGCTGGAAGTCCCCCAGAAATGCGCGGTTGGCGTCGTTGAGTGTCGTGCCTGCCGTGGAAATGAACAGGAACCGCGCCCCCTGAATGGGGCCCTCGGGCAAGGGGACTGCTTCTGGCTCCGGCTGCTCGGGCTCGTCCGCGGGAGCGACTTCCTCGATGGACGCAGCCTCGATGGACGGAGCCTCGATCGGCGGATCCTCGATTTCCTCGGTCAGGGGCGCCGCAACCTCGGCCGGCACGCGAACGGGTGCATCGACTTCGGCGGGCGACCCGCCGACAAAGCCGTAGACCGTCGCGCCGCCGATGATGGCTCCAAGCAGAAAAGTGACGAGGAGGCTGCTCTGCGAGATACGGGGCGCGCGATTTCGTTTATACAAAGAGAGTGGTCTCCGTGGTGGCGGGTAGTGGCGGGCGTAATGCCTGCGCTATTGCCTGCGTGCGGGCGTATGCTAAACTAGCGGCTCCTGAATTGGCAAAAAGTACGCGTGATGCGCTTGCAACCAGGGGGACTTCATGCCCATGCATTTTGTACGCACACTTGGATTCGTTGTAGTTGTCGCTGCGGTGGCTGCCTGTGGGCAGCGCCAACCCGCCGAGGCCCCTGCGTCGCCCGCCCCAGCGCCGGTGACGGAAACCGCAGTGGAAGCACCGCCCACGACCGAGATTGCCGCCATTCCGGAGTCGCAACCCTCGCTGCCGGAGGAAAACCCATTTCCCGATGCGCCCCTCTCCGAGGAACTTCGTGACAAGGTCTGGCCCCGCTCCCCCTTGGACAATGCCAGCGCGCTGTTCGAGGAATGGCGTGGGGTCATCAACAACGAAGAAGAAGAATCGCGTACGCTTCGCCTGCAAATGCTTGGGCGTGCCATCGCGAACCTCGGGCCGGATGCCTGCGCGCCTCTCTTCGCCGTCATGGCGGATGAAGACGAAGAGCCCATGACCCGCTACCTCGTCGTGATGACACTGGAGGACTGGGTTGTGCCGACTTTCCTGCCGGCGCTCGAGCCCCTCGTCGATCCGGAGCAAGACGATGCCACCCGGAGTTATGCCGCCTATCTCATCGCGCGGCTCGAGTCCGGCGAGGCCGTCCCGGTACTGGAGCGGCTGGCGGAAGACGAAAACCGCCGGATCCAGTTCGGTGCGCAGCTCGGACTCGCCCGTCTACGGCAGCCCGCCTACGAAGAGATTCTTTTCGAGACTTTTCGCGACGCGGACGCAATTCCCGAAGAGCGTGCCTCCATTGCCATCCTCTTTGCCGAGCGGATCGACCCGTTCTTGACGGATTTCTACCTCGAGGCAGCCGCTGATCCAACCCTTGGCACGGACGCGCGTGGCTATTGCCTGCAGTCCTTGAGCCAGTTGGCGGACCCGTCCACGGTGCCGGAATTGCAGGCGATTGCGCAAAATCCCGAGCTGGAAGATCAGCGTGACGCGGCGAACTACGCGCTCCGGAACATCGAGTTGCATCAATCGGGCGTTGTTCAGCCTTTCCCGCAGTTGCAGTAACCCCCCATTTCCCACCGGCCGGCACACCGGCGGTGGAAGGAGCCCAAGCAAGGCATGTGGTTTCGAAATCACTCCCACGAAGATGAGTCCGGCAAGCCCCACTCGCGCAAGAACCCGGAAGGGTACTTGATCACGCCGGACATGCTGATCAGGGGTACAGTTTCCATGCGGCGGGGCAAGCCCATCCGGCAGATGGGCGTCACGGTGCAAGGCTCCACCGTGCTCGTCACCACCGGCGATATCGTGGATCAGGAAACTTACGACGCCTTGGTGGCACTCGGCGCCATCGCGTCGCCTCACGCCCCCACAGCGCCGGAAAAAGCCCAAGGATAGCGGGCTCTCCGGGCAGTTTTCGGGGCAATTGTCTCTGCCTATTTCTCTTCAGGCGAGACGCCGATCGAACGGGCTTGACACCAGCGCCCGTGTTTGGTAGCCTTTGCCCGTTAGCACTCGCTCTCACTGAGTGCTAACGGGAGGCCAAACCTCCCCCCAACTACCTGAAAATAAACCCATTACGACGCCCTACGCGTCGGAAAAAAAGCATGAGGGAGATACACCATGCCAAAGCAAATGGCTTTTGACCACGAAGCACGCGAAGCACTGATTCGCGGCGCGGACATCCTGTCCAACGCAGTGAAGGCGACCTTGGGGCCCCGGGGCCGCAATGTCATGCTGGAAAAGTCCTACGGCGCACCGACGGTGACCAAGGACGGCGTGAGCGTGGCCAAAGAGATTGACCTGCCCGACCCATACGAGAACATGGGCGCGCGCATGGTGCGCCAGGCCGCGAGCACGACGCAGGATGCGGCCGGCGACGGCACGACCACGGCGACGGTGCTTGCGCAGAGCATGATTCACGGCGGCTATCGCTTCGTGACCTCGGGTGCGAACCCGATGCACCTCAAGCGCGGCATGGAGAAGGCCTTGGCCGTGGCGGTCGAGGCCGTGTCCAGCGCGAGCAAGAAAGTGAAGAGCCAGGAAGAGATCAAGCAGGTCGCGACGATTTCCGCCAACGGCGATGCCGAAATCGGCCAGATGATCGCCGATGCGATCGAGAAGGTCGGCGAAGATGGCGTCGTGACGATCGAGGAGGGCAAGGGCCTGCACTCGGAGCTGGAAGTCGTGGACGGCATGCAGTTCGACCGCGGGTTCCTGTCGCCCTATTTCGTGACGAACGCCGAGAACATGACGGCGACGCTCGAGGACGCCTACATCCTGTGCTGCGAGAAGAAGATCTCCTCCCTGCAGGAATTGGTGCCGATGCTGCAGGCCGTCGCACAGACCGGCAAGCCGCTGCTCATCATCGCCGAGGACCTTGAGGGCGAGGCGCTGGCCACCCTCGTGGTGAACCGCCTGCGCGGCATCCTGAATGTGTGCGCGGTGAAGGCCCCCGCCTTTGGTGATCGCCGCAAGGAAATCCTGCGCGACATCGCCATCGTCACCGGCGGTGAGTACATCTCCGAAGAACTCGGCACCTCGCTCGAGAAGGTCACCTTGGAAATGCTCGGCCACGCCAAGCGCATCGAGGTTTCCAAGGACAACACCACCATCGTCGAGGGCGCGGGCAAGAAGAAGGATATCCTCGCCCGTTGCGAGCAGATCCGCCGCGCCGTGGAGGCGACGACCTCGGACTACGACCGCGAGAAGCTCCAGGAGCGGCTGGCGAAGTTGGCCGGCGGCGTTGCGGTCATCAAGGTTGGCGCAGCCACCGAGATCGAACTGAAAGAGAAGAAGGACCGCACGGACGATGCCCTGAACGCAACGCGTGCGGCCATTGAAGAGGGTTTCGTGGCCGGTGGCGGCACGGCCCTCCTGCAGGCCAAGAAGAAGGTCGACGCCCTCAAGCTGGAAGGCGATGAGGCCCTCGGCGTGCGCATCGTCTCCGAGGCCCTGCGCGCCCCGCTCTTCCAGATTGCGGCCAATGCCGGCCTCGAGGGCGCATTGATCGTCGAGAAGGTGACCAACGCCAAGGCGGGACAAGGACTCAACGCCGCGACGGGTGAGATCACCGACCTCGTGAAGGAAGGCATCATCGACCCGGCCAAGGTGATTCGCACGGCGCTGCAGAACGCGGTGAGCGTCGCCGGCATCTTCATCACCACGCAATGCGTCATCACCGACATCCCCGAGCCGGAACCGGCCGCGCCTGCTGGCGGCGGTCATGGCGGCGGCATGGGCGGAATGGGTGGCATGCCCGGAATGATGTAGGCCACACGCCTCGCATCCCAATATCGTACCCACTTCGGGCGCTGCATGCCGACGATTCGGCATGCAGCGCCCGAGTCTTTTTCCAAACGACCGCGCGCGGCTTGAACCACGACCCGCTCCTGCCGCAGGCTAATCACTCGGTGCCCGCCTCTCGCGATCGCGCCGGCGCATGGAGGGATCAATGCCTGTCTATCACCTCACGGACGAGTGCCGCTTTCCCGCGCCGCACCTTGCCTTGCCCAGCGGTCTGCTCGCCGTTGGCGGTGACCTCTCCATCGACCGCCTGCTGCTTGCCTATGCTTCCGGCATCTTTCCGTGGTACTCCGAGGGGGATCCCATTCTCTGGTGGTCCCCCGACCCTCGCTACATCATCACCCCGGAGTCCCTCCATGTATCCCGGCGGCTCGCGCGAACCCTGCGCCGTTCCCCCTACACCGTCACCATGGACACGGCCTTCGCGGAGGTCATCGCCGAGTGCGCGCGGCCACGGGGCGAAGGGCGTGAGACCACATGGATTACCCCCGAAATGCAGGAGGCATTTATCGGCATGCATCACCACGGCGTGGCGCACAGCGTCGAATGCTGGGAAGACGGCGAACTCGCAGGCGGTCTGTACGGCGTCGCCATTGGCCGCATTTTTTCGGGTGAATCCATGTTCGCCAATCAGCCCGATGCATCCAAAATCGCGTTGGTATGCCTGATGCATCAACTGACGGCGTGGGGCTTTGAGTTCATCGACTGCCAGCTCGGCAACCCGCATTTGCACTCATTGGGAGCTTTTCCGGTTTCTCGTGCGGCGTTTCAGGACAGACTCCGCCGCAACAGTCCCGAAGCAGTGCGATTGGGACGATGGCACTTTGACGATGACATCGTTCCGGCTGCATCCTGAATAGCCAAGTACAGTCTCGGTGAGTGGAAATACTCCCCGAGCGGAGGTCGTTGATCTTCCGCAAAGTTACCAAGTGAGCTGGGCGCATGGGCGCCACAATGGGCTGAAACAATGGAACAGCCGGGAGGCAAAGCTACCATGAATAAGAAACTCTTGACCGGTGGTGTGGTGGGGCTCGTGGCCGTCGCGCTCGTTGCAGCGATGGCACTCGGCGGCGGCGCCGTGAAGGCGGCCGTGGAAATCGGCGATGAGATGCCGGACTTCACGCTGACTTCGATCGAGGGCGAGGAGTACACCTTGAGCGATCACCGCGGCAAAGTGGTCGCCCTGATCTTCACCTCGCAGCATTGCCCGTGGGTCAACCAAGGCGCGAACAAGGAGTTGCGTGAACTCGAGCAGGAAATGGCGGACGAGAATGTGGTCTTCCTTCACATCGATTCGCACGCCGACACTTCCCCTGCCGACATCTCCGCCTATCTGGAGGAGAATGACTACTCCTTTACCGTGCTGAAGGATGTGGAAAACAAGTACGCCGACAAGGTCAACGCCCAGCGCACGCCGGAAATCTTCGTGGTGTGCCCCGAAGGGATGTTGCGCTACCACGGCGCCTTCGACAACCGCACGAGCCCGGCGGATGCCGGCGAGACCAACTACACCAAGGATGCCATCTCCGCCGTGTTGAGTGGCGAGGAAGTGGCCACGCCGACGGTACGGGCTTGGGGCTGCAGCATCAAGCGCGTAAGCTAGGCGACATCCAGCCAGCCAATCATGCATGTATCTCGATGGCCCGCCCCGTTCCAGAGAGCGGGGCGGGCCTTTGCACGAACACGGACGACAAGGAAATCAACCTATGCGACGCGTACGCGCCCTTTCCCTTCCCCGATTCGACGCCCGCCCCCTGTGGATTGCGCTGGCAGCAGCCCTTGCCCTCGCGCTCGCTGCATGCGGGAGTCCGGAACGGCCGGAACAGGCGCCCGCACCGAACGGCGGGGTCACCGTCATTCCGGAATCGGACATTACCGTGGGGAAAGCCGCCAGCTCCATCACCGTCGTGACGGCCGATGAAGTGCGCGACGCCGTCGAGGCCGGCGAAGGCCGCGTGACCTTGGTGAACTTCTGGGCAACCTGGTGCCCGCCCTGCGTCGCGGAATTGCCCTACTTCGCCGAGGTCTTCGAGAGTTACGACCGCAACCGCGTCCACTTCCTCAGCATTTCCGCCGATCACCCCGAAACCATCGGGGACGCCGTCGAGCCCTTCCTCGAAGAGCGCCCCCAGCCCTACCCCATCCTCCTCATGGACGCGATGCCCGACGACATCGAGGAAGCCCTCGACGCGCCATTCCCCGGCAATCTCCCCGTGACGCTCCTCTACGACGCCAGCGGCAACCTCGCCCAGCGCTGGGACCGCGAAGTCACGCTGCAGGAATTGGAAGAGGCCATCGACGGGCTGTTGTCGTAGGGGCGCGCAAGAGCGTCCGTCCCAACTGTCACCTCTCGCCGGCGTTTTCGCTCAGCCAGATGCGCAGCCGGCGCACCAGGTCTTCCGCGTTGACCCCCATGTCGTGCAAGAGATACGGCCGCTTTTCCCCCTGTACAAACACCGCCGCGGCAGGCACCCGGCGCGACATGCTGGAAAACGGATAGGGCAGGTACGGCCCGAGACCATCGCGCGCTTCCAGCTCGACGATGTCGTCGATCGCACGAACGGGAAAGCGTATCGATCGGAATGGGAAGCGCAGAACCAACGCGCCGTCTTCCAACTCCACGCGGCGGACGGTCTGCTTGTCGCGCACCGTACGCACGAACAACCACAGACCCAGCGGTACGATGAGTACTGGGTGCACGACCGCACTTACGGTGATGAGAAGCGGGTAGACAAGCGTGCGGATCGTGTACCCGAAATACCGCATTGGTCGGCTTCGGTACCTCGTGGGTATCGGTTCCGTCACGAGCGCCTGATTCCAATGACGCAGACGGACGGCCCGCTCTGCGAGTAACTCCTCAAGGTAGCCCAAGTCCCGCAGATGGAGACCGATGCGGAGCCGCACGACACCGCGCTCGTCCTCGAGGTCCATGCGCTTCAGGAACGACCGACGCCGGATGACGACTATTTCGTCCCAGCGCACCAAGGAATCCTCACGCGGCGCCAGCGCCTGCCAAAGGCCATCCTCGTCCACGCACACGGCGTGGCGATCCACACGGCGGCTGGCCCAGAACGCCAACGGACACACCAGCGCGCTCCAGGCCCCGAGACCGGCCCAGACCTGCCAGGGAAGCCCCTCAAACCCCTCGACGACGCCGGGATACAGAAGCATGACCACGCAGAATACCGCGATGATCAGGGAAAGATAGAAGGCGTTGCTGAGGCGTTCGCGGTAAGGACCGCCCATCACAAAGGTATGCACGGCGGAATCGCTCATGGTGCAGCCCATCCAGCGGCGTCCGCTTCTTCCCAATGACGGACGCGGAAAGTTGCACGCAATGCCCTGAGTACGAGGTCATCCATCATGATCGGCTTGATCGCATCGTACGGCGCCTTCCTTGTCACATTCCCGCTGTGCCGCCGATTGCGGCGATGAGGAACCATCTCCCCCGTCGTATGCGCCCACACCTCGCGGGCGCTAGCCCGGAAACAGCGCGCTCCGGGCCAATCCCCACCGCGCAAGCCGGTACAGACACGCCGTCCGCAAACAACCAAAGCCATAGCGCACGCTGCGGGCGAAATTGATGCTGGAGGCCTCGGGAAAATAGCGCGCGGGGCAGCTGATCTCGGCGATGGTGTACCCATGCCAGAGCACCTGGGTGAGCATCTGGTTGTCGAAGACGAAGTCGTCGGAGTTGTTCCACAGATCGATGCGTTCGAGCAGTTCGCGCGAGAATGCGCGGTAGCCGGTGTGATACTCGGACAGTTTGGCGCCAATCAGCATGTTTTCGACGAGCGTCAGGCCGCGGTTGGCGGCGTATTTCCACAGCGGCATGCCGCCCGCCAACGCCTGCCCCCCGAGAATGCGCGACCCCAGCACGCAGTGGTACAGACCGCTGGCAATCATGGCGGCCATCGCGGGGATCAGCAACGGCGTGTACTGGTAGTCCGGGTGCACCATGATGACGATATCGGCGTCCTGCTCCATCGCGAGGCGATAGCACGACTTCTGGTTGCCGCCGTAACCCCGGTTGACCTCATGTCGATGCACCACGACGCCATCCAGCTCTCCGGCCACCTCGGTGGTGCGGTCCTGGCTCGCGTCATCCACCAGCACGACGACATCAACGATACCCTGCGCCATCACCTCCTCGTAGGTTCGCCGCAGCGTCTGCTCGGCGTTGTAGGCGGGCATCACCACGACGATGCGCTTGTCCTGAAACACTTCTCAGTCCTCCTGCAATGCCGTGAGCAGGTCCGCCACGGACTCGAACACGAAGTCAGGCTTGAATGCCGCGCCCTCGACATCCTCCCGGCGGGACTCGCCGCTGAGCACCAGGATACCCGTGATGCCGGAGTCGTGCGCCATGGCGATATCGGTGTAGAGACGATCCCCCACCATGGCCGTTTCATGCGGCTCCGCCCCGAGGCGCGCCAGGCCCATGCGCACCATCTCCGGGCTGGGCTTGCCGATGTACTTCGGCGAGCGCCCCGTGGCCGCCTCGAGCAGGGCCGCTATGGCCCCGCAATCCGGCACCGAGCCCGTCGCCGTCGGGCATACCTTGTCCGGGTTGGTGGCAATATACGGCAGACCCGCCCGCAACAAGTCCGCCGCGCGCACGAGTTTTTCGTAGGTCAACGAGGTATCGAACGACAGCAGCACCGCCTCCGGCGCATCCGCGTCCAGCGTCAGGCCTGCCGCGCGCAACTCCGCCTCGTACGACGGCGCCGCGAGGGGATACAGGCGGCGGTAGGGCGTCTCATCCAGCAGATAGCGGATCGTCGCCGCACCCGCCGTCAGCACATCGCCCGGGGCCGCGTCGATGCCCAGCTTGTTCAGCTTCGCCGCATACGCCGCAGCGTCCGAGGTCGGGTTGTTCGTAAAAAACAACACACCCCGCCCCGACTCCCGCAAATGCGCAATAAACGCCGCCGCCCCGTTGATGAGTCCATCGCCGAGGTACAGCGTGCCGTCCATGTCGAGCAGAAAGTGGTGGAGTTGAGAGAGGGATTTCATAGCGCGCAAGCGTACCCGGCGCTCGGCATGCGGAGCAACCCCGGTGTGCTGGCGTTTCGCCCTTTACTCCCCCCGCGCCCGCTAGTATAGTGCAGACAAGGAATCCACAGCCGGAGGACCACAGCGGGGGAGCCGTCAGCCATGCGTGAACATCAGGTCGTACTCGGGGTTGGGCGTCAGAAGAGCATCCGCGTGATTGTCGACATCGTCGCGAAGGACTTGTCGCGCACGCAGGGCGTACCGCGGCGGGTCACGCTCTCGCACAAGGGCATCGTGGTCGTGGCGGAGCGGGATGATTTTGACGCCCCTTTCACGCACTTCACCTCGCATTTCGGCAAGATGCCGGCAAAGGTCGTCGAGCGCCTTGAGGCCGCCGTGGCAACACACAGCGCTGTCTGCACTTTTACGAAGGACGGCGACCACCACGAGCTCTACTGCGAGAGCAAGAACGGCGAGACGCACGAGGAGATCTTCACCGCGGTAGATGCGGTCTCGCAGTGCTTTAAGCTGCCGGAGGTCTGGAACATCCGCGGGGACCGCTACGGCGTCGACCCGATCAGCATGGAAACGCTGTTCAAGGCGATGATTCAGTACAAGGCGAGCGATTGCCACATGTGCCCGGGTGAGCAGCCCTTGTTTCGCGTCGACAACGACCTCCACCGCTCGGATGTGTACCCCGCCTTGAGCGCCCCGCAGCTGACGGCCTTGATCGAGGAGATTGCCACGGAGGGGTATTGGCAGGAGTTCGTTGACACCCAGCAGACCAGCTTCAACTACCATCAGGTCGGCCTGGGCTACTCGCGCATCTCGGCCTTCATCAAGGCCGGCGCGCCGCATGTCACCATTCGCTTTCTTCCGGAGACGATCCCCTCCTTCACCGACCTCAACCTGCCCGGCGACACGCTGGAGGCCCTGGCCAAGCTGCGCCACGGCATGATCATGATTACGGGTATGACCGGCAGCGGTAAGTCCACCACCGTGGCGGCCCTGGTGGACTGGATCAACACGAACCGCATGTTCCACATCCTCACCATTGAGAACCCGGTGGAATATGTGCACAAGAACAAGAAATCCATGGTCTCCCAGCGCGATACCGGCGTGGATGTCGCCACATTCAACGACGCCGTCACCGGGGCCCTGCGTCACGACCCGGATGTCGTCGTCATCGGTGAGATGCGCGACCCCGACACGATCCGCTCGGCCATCAACGCGGCTGCCACGGGCCACCTTGTCATCACCACCCTGCACGCCTCGACGGCCTTCGATGTGGTTGCCCGCATCTGCTCCTTCTTCGATCCCGTCGAGCGCGACCTCGTGCGCCTTCAGCTGCAGGAGTGCATCGAGTGCATCATCTGCCAGCGCCTGCTGCCCAAGGAAGGCGGTGGCCGTATCCCGGCGGTCGAGGTGCTTCTCAACGATGTGAAGGCCATCAACGACGGCATTCGCAGCGGCGACTCCGATGTCATCCGCATCGGCATGCAGCAATCCACCTCGCACTCGATCATCTTCGAGAAATACATCTTCGACCTCCTCAAGGCCAAGAAGATCAACATCAACACGGCCCACGATTACTGCACCGACTCGAGCATTCTCGATCAGATGATCATGGGCACTTACACCGTGCCGAGGCTGGAATCGATCAAGCACATGGGGGCGCAGGCGTGATTCCCAAGCGGCCCCTGTGCGGATACCGGACGGAGTTTTCCACCGCATCGCTTTCCGGGTTTTTCGCAACGGGTACGCACGATGGCGAAATCGCGGGAGCGAAGGGGAACCAAGGCGCGCGAGCGGAATGAATGGAGGAAAACATCGTTGCGCCTGAACGGTTTAGCTGTGAACGAATACCACACGGAAAAGCTGGAATCGTTATCAGAATTGGGGGAATTGCCCCCCGCATCGTAGTTTTGCACATGGCCATTTTGTGTTTCGCAGCGTTTCGCTCAATGGCTCAGTGCGTATACTCTTGACAAGTATCCGGCCGGACTTATCCACATAGTTTCCACACCATCACGATATAGCACACAACACATAACATATTTGAATTCAATGGCTTGCAACTCATTGTCACCAATCCTCGACTTTCGCCCCCCACTTGTGCACAATTTCTCTCATCGGAAGCTAACCAAGGTCTCCGCCTCTGCAATCTCCTTGGGGAAAGCTGCTTTCTACAGGGTTATCCACACGCTATCCACATCCCCTTTTGGAGGGACCCCATGAGCCTTCGCGTCATTTCCGGCACGGCCCGGGGCCGTAAACTGCTCGTACCCGAGCAGGATGTTCGCCCCACGCTGGACAGGGTGCGCCAGGCCGCCTTCAACATCCTCCAGCAGGATGTCCCCGGCGCCCGCTTTCTCGACCTCTTCGCCGGCAGCGGCGCCAACGGCATCGAAGCCTTGAGCCGCGGCGCCCGCCGGGCCGTCTTCACCGACAGCTCGAAGGCCTGCCTGCGCATCATCGAGCGGAACCTCGCCACCACAGGCCTGCAAACAAACGCCACGGTGATGTCCGCCGAGATGCCCCGAGACCTCCCACGGCTCGCCCCGCTGGGCCCATTCGACATCATCTACCTCGACCCGCCGCACGCGTTCGAGGCGATGGATGCCGTGGCGGAGGGCCTCAAGGGCCTCAATCTGCTGGCCGAGGACGGCATTCTGGTGTGGGAGCATGCCTCGAAGGGCGTCGAGCCGTCCAATCTTCCCGCATTTACGCACGAGCGCACCACACGATATGGTGGGACAGCCCTTTCTCTTTACAGTTGACACAACATGTCGCGCATGCTACCCTCCTGTTGGCCCATATATTGATTGGTCGTGGCGTGCCGCCCATGCATCCACGGATTCAGGACGGTACCAAACAAGGAAAGCGCCCACGATGCGGTGTCCCTTTTGTGGCAATGCGGACAGCAAGGTAGTCGACTCGCGCTCCGGCAAGGAAGGCGACAGCATCCGCCGTCGCCGTGAGTGCCTGAATTGCGGGCGGCGCTACACGACCTACGAGCGGATCGAAGAAGTGGCGCAGATGGTCATCAAGAAGGATGGCCGCCGCGAGCAATTCGACCGCTGGAAGATCAAGAGCGGCCTGTTGAAGGCCTGCGAAAAGCGCCCCGTCAGCCTCGAGCAGGTCGACGCGCTCATCGACGAAGTCGAGCGCAACCTCTTCAACGGCGCCGACAACGAGATCAAGACCGACACCGTCGGCCTGGCCGTCATGGAGCGCCTCAAGCAGATCGACCAAGTCGCCTATGTACGCTTCGCGTCGGTCTATCGCCAGTTCAAAGACCTCACCGAGTTCATGGACGAACTCAAGGGCATGCTCACCACCCCCAACGCGAATAACTGAGCGAAGCCCGGCAAAAACCGGCGCGGTATTCCGACATCAGCTTCACTATCCAGTTTCAACCTCTTGGCGTGAGCCGTTGATCCTTAGTTGCGACGGCTGTCGATGTAGGACCTGCACCCTAGCATTTAGTTGTCAGGCGTTCGATATCTCGCTTCATAATTGACAAAAGCGTCAATGCTTCCGTAATGGGTAACTATCTCCTTAATCATATGCTCAATCCCCTCAAGCATAGTATCTAGATCGGGCTCGCCAGTGAACTCTACGACAGTCCCGGTCTTGCTGCGCTCACGAAAGTCGTCGTCAAGATTCTTGCAAAGAGCCTCCCGGCGGAAATACTCGTTCTCCCAATGAACCGACATTTCGCCTAATTCTGTCTCATCGGGAAGCTCTTCCCAGCAATTCCATAGATACAGGCTCTCGGGGTAGCCCGGCAGCGATGTTTGGTCATTACCCACGCATAGCTCCAATTGTTCCTGCGTGAGGCCAAATACATTCGTCAAATTGGCTCCGCGCAGGTCGACGTATGAAAGGTCCGTCATAACAAGGACTGCGCCATTAAGGTTGGCATATCTGAGAGAAGCGCCCCTTAGGTCCGCACCGGCTAGATTCGCTTGTTCAAGGTTGGCAAAGGCAAGATCCGCTCCCCGCAGATCGGCCATCATTAGGTTTGTGTGCTGCATCTTCGATTCGAATGCGCGCGCGGCCTTAAGAGATGCGCCCATCAGAGTAGCCCCCTCCAACTTGCTCCCCCAAAGATTGGCTCCATCAAGGCGAGCCAATCGAAGGTCGGCGCCCTCCAAATCAGCGTCTATCAATATTGAGTTTTGTAAGAGAGCTCCCCGCAAATCAATGCCTACAAGGAAGGCTCCGGTCATCCTCGCACTCCGAAGATCAATCCTATAGCGAAAGTCTTGCAATTGAGGTTTCTTGAGGCGTTCAATCTGACTTCGCCTGTGAGACAGCCTCTCCATTTCGATTTCCTTCATCAGATCTTCAATCTTCTCATCGTCGACGAGGCCTTGCCCATGTCTAGCACGATAGTTTGCCTCAAATTCCGCCCGCCCTTCCGCAAAGGTACTCCAAGTCTCTGGCCGTTGTACGATTTCCGCTCTAATCATTCTTGCAGGCACCATTTCGAGCAATCGATCCCAAGGGACGAATGGGACGAAGGAAGCAAGCCCTTCAAGCTCACGCAGTACCGGCATTCCAAACCGGTTAATTGGAGATCCCATGTCGAGGAACTGGCCATACTCCTCATTGAGTACACCGACCTTTCCAGCAGATAGAAGGCTTATGAATGCAAGAAAAGTGATGGAGGCGGACACCCACATTGCCGCCACTAACCCTCGGCGTATCCGGGCACCCCTCGTGCCCTTGGATACAGGACGAAGCGAAGAAAGTGCGATTCGAACGAATGCAAACCCAAACACCACCGATATGATCAGTAGCGCTGCAAGCAAGGATATAAGCAACGTATCATGTTTTGGGAGCGCCAGCCACCAAAAGTACCCAAGTGTTATCGGCGTAGAGAGCCAGAGAATACCGGCAATTATGGCGACTGTCCCCCACCGGCGAGCAAATCCATATTTGCGAGTGTTGCCATCACGGCGAGCGAGGATCGCCGCCTCGCAGATCAATGATGGATGGATCGCTGTCGTGTCTATGCCGTAAGGCAACTTCCCGACCTCTTCCCACAACCGCAGCAGAAATAGGTGCAACTGCATATAGAAGACGATCGCCAAGATCGGAGCGAAGACAAAGAAAGATGTGGTGGGAATCGCTACATTGATGACTGGAAGGTTGGCGCTGGCGTCATAGCTGAAGAAGTCCTTGTCCTCTACTCCGAGCAGGGTAACCCAGCAAAATGCTAGAAAGATGCCTTGGGCGTACCAGTTCGTCCGCGCGCTTCGCGATAGCTCGATTATGTAGTTGAGCCGTTCGCCATCGATCTTCTGCCCGCCCGCACCCGGTTCTTCACCTTTGCCTACCGGTACTTCATCGATTCCCACAGTCGAATTTCCCCTTGTACGATCCCGCCTGCGCCACTGGCGATATTGTACCATGCTGTATATGCGGGGCATGCGCCGAAGTGCAGTGCACGGACTAGAACATCCTCGGTTCCCGCGCCGTAGCCGTGGCGAAGGGGGGCGCGAGGAAAGCCTACTCGTTGGTTCCCCTCACCCCGGCCCTCTCTCAGAGGGATAGGGAGGATGCGGGAGTGAGCCGGGAGACCTTGCGGTCGCAAGAGTAGCGCGGTCAGGAGACCACGCCACATCGGGAGTGAGCATCCCATACTTGAGGAAGCACGCGAAGGGGACTACTTCCTACTCAAACACGAAGGCGGGCTTGTCGTCCTCGATGGTGATGCGGACGCGGCCGCCTTTGGTCAGGCGTCCGAAGAGCAGCTCATCGGCGAGGGCGTCCTTGATGCGGGTCTGGATGAGGCGGTCGAGGGGGCGCGCGCCGAAGTGCTCATCGAAACCGTGCTTTGCGAGCCAGGCGCGCGTGTCGGTGTCGGCCTCGAGGGTGACCTTGTTCGCGGCGAGAATTCCCTGCAATTGCACGAGGAACTTGTCGACGATGTGCCCGATTACCTCGGGTGTGAGCGAATTAAACGGCACAATCGCGTCCAGCCGGTTGCGGAACTCGGGACTGAAGGCCTTCTCGATGGCTTTAAGGCTCTTGGAATGGTCGGCGGCGGTGGGGGCGCGAAAGCCGATGGCGTTCTGCGCCAGCTCGCGGGCTCCGGCGTTCGAGGTCATGATCAGCACGATGTTGCGGAAGTCCGCCTTGCGCCCGTTGTTGTCGGTCAGCGTGGCGTGGTCCATTACCTGCAACAGAATGTTGAAGAGGTCCGGGTGCGCCTTCTCGATTTCGTCCAGCAGCAGCACGCCGTGGGGATACCGGCGGATCTCGTCGGTGAGCAGGCCGCCCTGCTCGAACCCGACATAGCCCGGCGGCGCGCCGATCAATCGCGCGACAGTGTGCTTCTCCATGTACTCGCTCATGTCGTAACGGGCGAAATGCACGCCCATCACCTCGGCGAGGCGCTTGGCGACCTCGGTCTTGCCGACTCCTGTCGGGCCGGTGAAGAGGAAGGAGCCCGTGGGGCGCTCGGGGGCGCCGAGGCCCGCGCGGCTGCGCTTGATGGCGGTCGCCACGGCGTGGATGGCGTCGTCCTGCCCGAACACGGCGCGCTGGAGGTCGGCCTCGAGGGTTTCGAGGCGGCCGCGGTCGGTGGTGGAGACGGAGCGCGGGGGGATACGGGCCATGTCGGCCACGACGGCCTCGATGTCACTCGGGCGGATGGTCTTGCGGCCGGGGCTGGTGAGGCGCACGCTGGCGCCCGCCTCGTCGATGACATCAATGGCCTTGTCCGGCAGGCGGCGTTCGTTGAGGTGCTTGGCGGATAACTCGGCCGCGGCGCGCAGGGCCGTCTCGGTGAAGCGCACGCCGTGGTGCGCCTCGTAGTGCTCCTTGAGGCCCTTGAGGATCAGCACCGTCTCCTCGACGCTCGGTTCGAGGATCTCGATCTTCTGGAAGCGGCGCGACAGGGCGCGGTCGCGCTCAAAGTGGTTCTTGTACTCCTCGAAGGTGGTCGAGCCGATGCAGCGCAGGTCGCCGCTGGACAGCACGGGCTTGAGGATGTTCGAGGCGTCCATTGTGCTGTCCGAGGTCGCGCCGGCCCCGACGACCATGTGGATCTCGTCGATGAAGAGGATGACATCGTCCTTCGCGAGCAGGGCCTTGATGACGCCCTTGAGGCGCTCCTCGAACTGGCCGCGGAACTGGGTGCCCGCGAGCAGGCCAGCAAGGTCGAGTTGAAGAATCTCGACGCTCTTCAGCACCTCGGGCACATTGCCCTCGTGCACGCGCAGCGCAAGGCCCTCAACCATGGCGGTCTTGCCGACGCCCGGCTCGCCGATGTAGATCGGGTTGTTCTTGCGGCGGCGGCAGAGGACTTGCACCGTGCGGTGAAGTTCCTTCGCGCGGCCGATCAGCGGGTCGATCTTGCCCTCGGCGGCGCGCTTGGTGAGGTTGACCGTGTAGGCCTCGAGAGGGTCCACCTTTTGGCGCTCTTCCCGGGGGCCGCGGGAACCCCGCGACTCGCGCGGGGCGGGCAGGCCAGCCTCCTCGTCATCGTCCATTGATACGCCTTGCCGCACGCCGTGCGAGATGTATTGAAGGACATCGAGCCGCGAAATGCCCTCCTGCTCGAGGAAATAGGCGGCAAAGGAGTCCTCTTCCTCGAAGATTGCAGCCAGAACATCGCCAGCATCCACCTCGTGTTTGCCGGAAAAGTGCACATGGGCGATCGCGCGCTGCAGCAGGCGTTCAAAGCCCGAAGTCTGCAACGGCGTGGCATTGGCATTCGGCGGCAACTTCTCGAGGTGCGTATCGAAGTACTCGATGAGATTATCGCGAATGGCCTCGACATCGCCGCCGCATGCGATGAGGATATCGCGGCCATCGGGGTCAAAGAGGAGGGCATAGAGCAAATGCTCCACGCAGAGGTACTCGTGCCGCCGTTCGCGCGCCTCCCGCAGGGACATGCCCAGCGTGGCTTCCAGGGACTTGCTGATCATCGTGCCTGCCCCTTATTCCGGTTCCATTGTGCAGCGCAGGGGGAATCCCGCGCGCTTTGCCCGGGCATCCACCTGACGCAGCTTCGTCTCGGCGATTTCGCGCGGGAAGATGCCGCACTCACCAACACCCCGTTCATGCACATGCAGCATGATGGTCGCGGCGGCGGCCTGCGGCTTGCGAAACACCTCGATCAGGATCTCGACGACGAAATCCATCGTGGTGTAGTTGTCGTTATGCAACAACACACGCCACAAACGGGGGATTTCCAGTTCTTCGTCGAGTTCGTCGAGTACCTGCCCGCCGGGGGCGGGAACATAGTCAGCCATGTCTGCCTCTTGTCCGATTCAAATCTTTTTCTTTGATGTGGCCGGTCTCCTGACCGAGCCACTCCGGCGACCGAAGGTCTCCCCGCGAGCCGCCTGTGCCCACACGGACTTACACGGACCCGCACGGACACACACGGACCAAGCCGGTCTCCTGCGCGTCGGGCCGTAGCCTTGGCGAAGGCCGAACCGAGCCATGCCGGACCCGCCGCCCCTACTCCGTCGCGGCCATGATCTTCATGGATGGGGCCAGCTGGGCGCCTTCATCCAGCGAGACGATCGTCGCGGCGCTTGCAAAGTCATCATACACATCCGCCACCTCGAGCGTGCCAACCACCACGCGCCGCCCTGGAACGGTGCGCCCGCCGACTTCCATCGGCTCTTCCTCGATCAGGGCGTGAAAGCGCATGCCGTTGGTCACGCCGTGGGCGCTCCCGAGGTTTAACACCACTTCCTCCCCGCGAATGCCCGCCACGAGGCCCTGCAGGCGGCCATCCCGCTGGGCGAGGTCCACCGCCAGGTTTTCGACGACGGCGGCAGGCAGGGCATTCAATTCCGCGCCCGAATCGATTGCAAACGCGTGGGTTCCCAGCAGGCTCGTCGTCTCCGTGTCGATGAGGCGCACGAACATCTGCCCTTTGCCGCCTTCCGAGGCGAACTCGACCGTGGCGAGCGCGCGCGCGGCCAGCAGGCGGCCGAGCTGCAATTGCGTGTTCGGGTCGCCGATGGCATCGCTCAATTCCAGCTCACGGAGCAATTCGTCGAGCATGTCGCGGTCTACCACGGTCACGCCGCCGTGCGCGCCTAGTTGACGCTCGACCTCGCGCCGGAGCGTCAAGTCGAGGCCCGCGCGCTCGAAGACGACACTGCCGGGGTTCCGCGAAGGGAGAAACGCCACGACGGACGGGCGGGATGACCAGGTATCGCGCGTGGCTGCCTCGCCGGACTCCTGCATCTCGCGCCAACGCTGGCCGAGGTCGGAGATGCGCTGGCGAATGCGTTCCTGGCGCTCGTTGTCGTTGCGCTCGGCGAGTTCCTGCGTGACCTGCTGGAGCATCATGGCGATGAGGGCGTCGTTCTGGGCGCGGGCGCCCGCCGCCTGGAGCACTTCCTGCGCGCGCTCGGGGTTGCCGAGGTCGCGATGCGCCGCGCCCTGGTTCGACAGCGCGACGATGTTGTACTTATCCAGCGAGCCGGCCTGCTCGTAGAGGTCCACGGCCGACTCGACCTCGCCGGTCGCGTGCAGCACGCGGCCCTGGCCGTTGACGGCTTGCGAACGCTGCCATTCGGCCATTTCCTCCACCGAGGTGGTGCGCTCGAAGGCCTCGGCGGCCTCGGACAGTTTGCCCGATAGCATCAGCGCGCGCCCGGCGACGGCATGGGCGTAGGGGTCATCCGCGGCGGCCTCCCCGGCCAAGGCGAGTGCGGCATCATAGTCGCCCCGCTCGACGGCAAGGTGGGCGAGGCCCGTTTTATGGTCAAGCTGCCCGAAGGCCTCCTCGGCCTCGGCGAGTTTGCCGTCAAACGCGAGGGCATACCCTTGGATCGCGCCGGCATCGGCGGCCTCCTCGCCCTCTTCCAGCGCGGACCCGGCGATCCCGGCGGCGGTCTCGGGCTCCTTGGTGAGGTATTGCTCGGCGATGCGCGAAAGGATACGCGCCTCGCCCTCGCCGCCGCCTCGCAACACCGACATGACGAGCTTGTCGTCGTCAATGAGAAAGGTGAGGGGAATGGTTTGAATCGGGCCGTAGCCGGTGACGATTTCGTCCTGCCCGCTGGATTCCACGATGAAGTAGCGGATGTTCAGGTCATCGGCAAACGCGCGCAGGGCGGCCTCATCTTCGCGGTAGCCCACGCCGATGATTTCGACGCGTTGCACCGGGGCATTCTTGCCGTACATGGCATCCAGCGTGCGCAGGCGCCGAGCGAGGGTTTCACCGCCCTCCACCGAGAAAAAGAAGAGCACGACCATGAGGTGGTCGACCTCGGCCACGACTTCATCCAACGAGACCGGGTGGCCATTGATGTCGACCGCCGCGAACGACGGGGCGGGCTCGCCCCGATCGGGCAGTGCGATTGCGGGAATCGCCGTCAAGGCCATGGCGATGGCCACCACGCAAGCCGTCAATTTATGCGTTGTCATCACCGCTTCTCCTCAGTCTAATGTGAGACGCCATCGTGGCGTCCGCAGGGGTTATCGTCAATCCGTGATGGGGCACAGCAAGATGGGTTCATGCCCCGCCCGGGCGCCGGCCATGAACTCGGCCACATCGCCCGGTTTGGATGGGTTTCCAAGCTCAAGGCTCCAATCTTCATAGCCGTCCTGCCGCACGAACAAGGTGAAGCTTGCCGGGCGGCCATGGAGTTGAAAGGTGCGTGTTCCTCCCTCGCCCGCGGGCAAGACGCCGAGGACACGCTCGTTGCCGGATGCGTAGCGTATGCTCACCTCGGCCGTGGCGGGGGCGAGCCCCGCGGCGGCGGGATCCGCGACCCGGCCATCATTTTTCAGAAAATGCTCGAAAGAAGGCGATAAAAAGGCCTGAATCGCCAGTTGCGAATAGTGGTACTCATCCGGCCCAACGGAATAGCCGTCGGAGGCCTCACCGCCCTGCATGAACACCACCAGGGCGCCCACCACCACCAGGACCACCGCGACCGCGGCAGCCAGGAGCGGGCGCCGGGGGACCTCCGTGCCAACGACGGGCCCCATCGAATCCGTTCCGGCCAGGACGGGCGATTCCGCCAGCGTGGCGTCTCCACCGGGCACGGGCATCGCCGTGACGGGCGGTGTCATGGCCAAGGTCGGGTCGTCGTCCACTTTGCCGACACCCGGAAGCGTATCGCCCTCGGGATCATGCGCGCCTGTGCCGATCATGGTCGCCTCGTGCTCGGCGGTCTCCTGAACAATGGTAGCTTCGCGCAGGGCCTTGGCCATGTCGGCGGCGGTCTTGTATCGCTGGTTCGGGTCTTTGCTCAATGCCTTCAACACAACGCTGTTCAACGACGGGCTGACGCTGAAGTTCAACTCGCGCGGGGCGATGGGCGCGACCTGGGTCACGGCATGCATCACGGTGGCCAGGGCGTCGCCCGGGAAGGGGCGCTCGCCCGTAAGCAGCACATACGCGATGACGGCAACGGAGAAGAGGTCCGAGCGGCCGTCCACGCGATGCCCCATGAATTGCTCCGGGCTCATGTAATGCGGCGTGCCGATCATGGCGCCGTCAATGGTCAGGGTCGAGTCCGCGATGCGGGCAATGCCGAAGTCGGTCACGCGCAGGGTGCCATCGGGCAGCAGCATGATGTTGGCGGGCTTTACATCGCGATGCACGACCCCGCGCTCGTGCGCGTGGTGGAGGGCATCGCAGATGGTCGCGCACAGCTCCGCCACTTCCTCGGGGGTGTAGCGGCGGCGCTCATCGAGCGACTTCTGCAGGTCCGAGCCCTCGATGAACTCCATGGCGATGTAGGCCGTGCCGTCCTGTTCATCCGCGTCGTACACGGTGACGATGTTCGGGTGGTTCAACGCGCCCGCGGCCCGCGCCTCGCGCAGGAAGCGCTCCATCATCTCGTCGCCGTGGCCGCTGCTCTCCAGCACATCGCGCCGCGCGGTCTTGATCGCCACGCGCCGCCCGATGTTGGGATCCCGCCCCTCGTACACGACGCCCATGGCGCCTTTTCCGAGGAACCCCGTGATTTCATAGCGCCCGAGTTTTTCAGGCTGTTCTTGACTCACCATGCTCTCCGTTGCGGGCCTATGCCGCGCACACCCGCCGCCACCCCTGCCCGTACCCTCGTAGAGTGCCATGCAACTACTGGAAACGGCAAGCGGAATTCCGTTGCTACTGCTCTAAGTCCTTGCGTAGTCGTTCGATAGCCTCGCGAACTTCCGCGGCATCGGCCGCGTCTGGCCGCAGTTCCATGTACCGCTCGAAGGATGCGATGGCCTCGTCGCGCCGCTCGAGTTGCACCAGCAACAAGGCCAGATTGAAATGCGTGGGCGCATGGGAATCATCCAACGACAGCGCCTGGTGAAAATGCCCCGCTGCCTCGTCAAACCGGCCCATGCGGCGGCAGGCCTCGCCCAAGTCATTCCAGACGCGCGCATCATCCGGCGCCCGCTCCGCCAAATCCGTCAATACGCGCACGGCGCCGTTGGCATCGCCCGCGGTAAGCAGGGCCTGGCCGTAGTTCCGCAAAACCCGCTGCGATTCCGGGCGCAAACGATGCGCCTCCCGATAGGCTCTGGCCGCGGCCGCCGCGTCGCCCTCCAGGGTGCGCGCAGCGCCAAGGTTGAACCACGCCTCGAAAAAATCGCCGGCATGCGCGACCGCCGCCTCGTAGTGTCTCACCTTATCCCGTGTGGATTCGGCCACAACACCGCGATTGTACGCCAAAACCGCCGCGCGCCGGGACGCATCTCCCTCGGCGGGGTCCAACGCCTCGTGGAGGATGGCGGCGTCCTCCGGCAGCGATACGCCGTGCATGTCGAGCAGCGCATAGGCCTCGTTGATCGGCGTGACGATGGTGAAGCCCTCGAGCCCCTCCGCCCGCGCGGAGATAAGGCCGATCAGCAGGCCTTCACGGGTGAAGACCGGGCCGCCGCTCGCCCCTTCGGCCAGGGTCATGTCGACCTGCACGCGCGGCTGCTCATGAAGCGTAATGCCGGTGGTGGCGATCGTGCCGGTGGTCAGGCTCAGCCGGAGTCCCGCGGGCGCACTGAGGGCAAATACGGATGCCCCTTTCGCCAGGTCCGAGGCATTGCCGATGTCCACGCCGGCGGGCGGGGGCGGGTCTGCGCGCAGCAGGGCGAGGTCCTTCGCGGTGTCCAGGGCAATCACCTCCAGCGTGCAGCGGTAGTCGTCGTTGGCGCCGGAAAGGCCGGTGACCTCCGCGATCTGGTGGGCGGTGGCGAGTACGAGGCCGGCATCCCCCACGGCGATGCCGCTACCCTGCACGGGTGTGCCGGTGCCGCTGTGGGTGCCGTAGATGACGAGCGTGGCGGGCTCGACGGAAGCGACGATGGACTCGAGCGTCTCGTGGGCATCTGCATGGGCGGAAAACGGCGTGAGCATTGCCCACGCCGTCGCAACCACCATGAACCGAGCCTGCCAAAAAGCCTGCATGCGCCAACACCCTGTCTGCCGGACACTTAGGGGGGTTATACCACAGAGTGGAGGAGATTGCCGGGCTTTCAGCTCATCGCTTGGCCCACGCCGTATAGGATGCGCGACTCCAAGGGCCACAACACGAGATATCGCAGGATGAAGGCCATGAGGAGCCAGGTGATGTAGTCGCTCAGGTTCATCTCATAGGTCGACCACAAAATCATGATGGCGAGGAAGACATACAGCAAGGTGCCGAGCACCGGCACCATGGACAGGAACCACGCGAGGAGCGCGAGCAGGAGCGACAGCAGGGTGACATGGATCACATCGTTCAGCACCGCGCCGGTGGGGAGCTTGTTCACGAGGTACAGGGTGAGGTACAGCGGCAGGACGGTGGCCAGAAACCAGAAGCCGAGTTGCATGCCCATGCGCACGCCGAGCGGCGCCCGGTTCATGGCCTGGACGATGTCCGAGTCCCGCTCGATCACCTGCGTACCGGACTCGGGCACGATGAAGAAGTAATACGCGGTGGCAAAAAAGACGAAGGCAATCATGCACCACATCGCGGCCTTGGTCGCGCGGGGGTATTCACGCATGAAGGCGGGGCGCTCGTCCTTCGGCTGCTTGGCTTCCCACTCCGCGCGCGCCTTCTCCGTGTGCTGGCGCAGGATGTCCTCGGGCCTCATTGGCGTGTCGTCCACGCCGTGCGGAATGACATACTCCGGCCCCGGTCCGGCTGAAACCCCCATCGCCGCGGCGGCCTCTGCCCCGCCACGCCGAATCACGCGGACCTCTTCCTCATCCTCCGTTCGCACGCGATTCACGCAGCGGTTGCACCATGTGCCCGCGTCCGTCTCGTAGCGGTCCCAGTCGCCGCGGATGACGGCGTCGCAACGCTCGCAGCGCTCGACGCCATGCTCCTTCGCCGCGCGCTCCTCCTTCGTCTTGGCGGCGAAGGGCTCGTATTCGTAGGTCGGCTCTTTTGGCTCCAGCGGAACGGTGTTCGCCGTGGAGATGGCCAGTTCCGCCTTGCAGTTCGGGCACACGATCTCCATCCCGAGTTGAAACTCAGAGACCCGCATCCGGTGGCGGCAGATATCGCAAGTGAGCATCAGGTCAGCCATGGTGGCCTTGCTATAGCACAGCGCGCCGCAACGGGGAAAGAAAGGCCCGGGATTGGGCCGTTGCCGCCTTCTCGTTTCAACCCTTCCGAGGCTTGCCTCGTGGGGGAGTTGAAGGTTGCTGCAGCGATGCGGATAGACCCAGCGATTGAAGAAAGGCCCGGTTGGAACGCCACGCTCCTGCGTGGCAATAGCCGGGCTTTCAGCCCTGTATGTTGGCTTGGCCACGGAGGACCGTGGCGTTCCACAGCCGCCTTCTTGTTTCTTGGAGTGCACGCGTAAGTACACGCCGTCCTCACCCTCGCGGGGACGCCGTAGTTAGCCGTGCATCAATGCGTCTCCGCCACCAACGGGTCGTTCAATTCCCGTTGAAGCCGGTGCAACTCCGCTTCGAGTTCCTGCCGAATCTCGGCATACGCGGGATCATCCGCCAGATCGTGCAGCTCGAGCGGGTCCTCCCGGGTATGGAAGAGCTTTGTCGTCTCAATGGGGGGATAGTGAATCAATTTGTAGCCATCTCGAAGCACCATGCGCTGAAAATCGATGTAGGCGCCATAGAGCGCGCCGTGGTGCGGTGCGTCCGGCGCGTCGATGAGCGGCAGCAGGCTGCGGTAGTACCATGCTTCCGGAACCACCGCGCCCGCGATTTCGAGCGTGGTGGGCAGGATGTCCTGCAGGTACACCGGCGTGTCGATGCGCCGATCCGCGGGCAGACCCGGCCCGGCGATGATGAGCGGCACGCGCAGGCTGTGGTCGTACATGTTCTGCTTGCCCATCAGGCCGTGCTGGCCCACGGCGAGCCCGTGGTCCGAAGTAAACACGATAATCGTGTTTTCCGCCCTGCCCGATGCCTCAAGCGCATCGAGAATACGGCCGATCTGGGTGTCCATGTGGCCGATGATGGCGTGGTACTCCTGCCGATGCACGCGCACGGCGTACTCCGTCCTCGGGAAGGGCGCCAACTGCTCGTCACGCAAGTCGGGACCCGTGCCAATCGCCTCGGCATCGGGGTATTGCGGCAGGAAGTTCTCCGGCACCCGCACCTCGTCAACCGGGTACTGGTCGACATACTCCCTCGGGGCCTGGCGCGGGTCGTGCGGCGCATTGAAGGCGAGGTACATGAAGAACGGGTTGTTGCGTTGCGAAACGGCCTCGAAGAATTGCGCGGCGTCATCCGCCAACACTTCGCTCCAATGCGTGCCGCCTTCCCAGAAACCGCCATGGGCGGGGTCCCACGGCTTCCAGCCTGTTTCGTAATCGGCCTCGTCCACCGGGCGGTGGTAGCCCTCGGGCGTCTGGTTGGGCATGCCCGGGCGCACATGGACCGCCGTTCCGAATGCTTCTCCCGCGTTCGCGCGCACATGCCACTTGCCGGAGAAATAGGTGTCGTAGCCCTCCATGGCCAATCGTTGCGGCCAGAGTTGCCCATCGGCCACTTCCAGCTCAAGGATCTCCTCCATGGCGCGGGCATCCCAGAGCGAGCGGCCGGTCATCAGCATCGTGCGGCTGGCCACGCAGATGGCCCCGTGCCAGCCTCCCTGGTTATACGCGTGCGTGAAAGTGACGCCATCGCGCGCAAGGCGATCGATGTGGGGCGTGTGCACCTCGCCGCCCGAAGCGCCCCAGGCGTCAAAAGCCTGGTCGTCCGAAAGAATCACGAGGAAGTTCGGGCGCTCGACGGTCGAGTCCGCGGCCGAAACGGCACCGAATGCCAGCGCACCGGTGCATGCCAGGGCGCCACGGAGAAAAGTTCGTCTCAGCATGATTACCTCCGTGCAGATCGATCGTTGCATTGGGGACATGTGTTGGATTCGCCCGGGTGACCGGCCGCATCGGGAGGGCGAGCGTCCCCGCGAGCCGCAGCCCACGCGAGAATCTGCGGCTCGCCCCCCCTTCGCCAAAGCGCTACGGCGCGGGAACCGAGGACGCTCGCCCTCCCAAAATGCGTACACATGGGATTTCCTGATGCGCCTACCATCGCACTGGCTGCGAATGCGGTGCAAGCCCGGCGTTGCCCAGACGCCTTCTAAGCTAGCGCAGCAGGATCAGCGTGGTGGCCTCGTACAGGGCGGCGACGAGGAGCAGCCCGCCGACGAAGAGGGTCATCGAGCCAAGGATCTTGGCGCCTTCGATGTAGGCCTTTTGCACATCGCCACCGCGTTGTAGGAGTGCCCGCAGCACCTTGATGGGAAGTAGAACCGCGGCGAAGGAGACGAGAATGTAGGCCTCCAGCTCGAGCCACATCGTGATCGAGTGAAACGACATGACGAAGGCGGAATCGGCCATGACGGGCACGAGCACGAAGCCGAGCAGGGCAAACGAGACCATGTTCTTGACCAGGGCCGCGCCGGGAACGAAGAGCGAGGGCAATGCGGAGACCAGCACGGTGGCGAAGAGGTAATTGTGGCGCCAGGTCTCGAATTTGGCGGCAATGATGTTGCCGCTCTCGTAGGCCTCGCCGATATCCTTCAGCGGACCCGAGGCAAAAATTTCGCGAACGACGGTGAGTAGCAGGACATAGGCATCGGTGAACACGAGGCCGAGGAACATCATGGCGAAGAAGGTGCCGTAGAGAATGGCGTGCGTGCCGATGAGCAGGGGGCCTTCGTCGCGGCAGGCATCAAATGCGGGGCGCAGGAGGCGGCCACCGCGCCCGGCGAGGTTCTGCATGAGCCGAATCCACACGATGGAGCCGGCAATTGCCACGATGATCAACCCCAGGATGGCCAGGAGGATCGTCATCGCAGGAGCGAAGTACAAACCGGAGTGCAAAGTGAAAACCTCGCGCTCCTCGAGCGGCACGGCGTCGCGGAAGGTGTCCCGAGCGATGGCGAAATACCCGTTGCGGGTCTCGCGCGCGGCCTCCGCCGATTCCGGCGGCAATGGTGCGAACATGAGCGGCATTCCGTGAAACATGCCCGCTTCCCGATCGAGATTGGCGGCCACCGCAAAGCGATGCCCCCCAAGTTCAATATGGGATTGCGACATGCCCGGGCCGGCTGCGAGCGCGTGTTCACCGGGGCCGGGCAGCGCGCCACTCGCGACATGCGGCTCCAACAGGGTGATGAGTTGCGCAGCCGCGTCGCCCTCCGCCGTCAGGAGCCACTGACGCGGCACCATGTCCGCGAATTCGGCGAGCGGGCCCTCCATGGGCAGGGCGTCTTCGGCGGATTCGAGCTGATAGAGCGTGACGGGCAGGACCGTCCCCGCGTTGATCGCCTCGCCCAGGCCGTCCGGCAGGTCATTTCCGGCCACGAGCAGCACAAGGATGGCATCGTCGAGAGGCGACGGAGTTTTCGTCCACTGCTCATAGGCAGAACCGAGCGCGATGATCGCGGCGCCCGCCAGCACCCCAAGCGACCACCGCCCCAGTCCGCGATACCATGGTGGGTGCGCGGGCAGGGGCGGTGGCAAATCCGGTAGGCCGGTGGGCTCCATGCGAATTAGTTCGCGCCCATCAAGCCGCGCGCCATGTGCTTGGCCAGCCCGTCGAAGATGGCCTCCTGCTGCGGACCCGTCCAGCTCATGACCTGAATCTCGTAGATCGCATCTTCACGCGCCTTGGCATCCTCCAGATCCCACGGGTCGAAGTAGTACTCATCGGGCGAGACATAGCCGACATACGAGCCGCTGAAGCTGTTCATCCACAGGTCGATGTCCAGCACCGCGTCGGCCCATCGGCTCATACCCACCGCCAATTCGCCGCTGTAGTCCGCAGGCATGCCGACGAGCACGATGTCGCCCATGCGTACGGCTTGCACCCAGGCTTCGTCGCCGATACCTGCGTAAGGCGGCAGTTTTGGCGACAGGCGCAGCGACTTGTTGAGGCGAATCTGGTACGAGGGGAAGTAGATCGGCGCGCCGACGGAGGCGACATCAACGGAATCCTCGAATACGAGGCCATCCAAGGCGGGCAGGATGCGTTCGACCAGGGAGCGGCCAAGGTTTTCTGCGCGCTGGAAGCCGTCACCATCGCCGGTATTGGATGCACTCATGCTGCCCATGGCCCCGGCGAGGAAGATGCACTCGGCGCCGGTCTCTTCCGTCATGATGCGCTGCAGGTAGCCGGGGTAATCCCCGCTGAATTCCATGTTGCTCCCGCCAATGACGGTGGAGTGGGCGGAGTATCGAACGACGATGCAGCGCTCGCCACTGTCCTGCTCCACCACGAGGAAGCGCAGGCTCGGGTCCGTACCGCCGCCGCTGCGGGCCCGGTTGCGGATATGCTCGGGCGCGTCGACCTTCCCGTTCGCGATGCGCGCGGGCGCGAGGTTGGCGTGCGCGGCGATGATGGCGCGGGAGAAGGTATCGATGGCGAGTTCCGGCACGCGCGCATCATAGGGCCCGGCGAAGAGGTTGGCCAGCAGCCCCTCCATGGCCCCGCCGGGACCGGAGTGCGTGTGGCTGGCATTGAACAGGATGTTGTTCCCGTCAATGCCCGTCTCCGCGGACACGCGGTCACGCACGGGGTGGGCGATGTTGTCCGAGACCACGAGCATGTCCGAGCCCACGATGATGGCCGTGTCGACGCCATCGCTCACGGCGAGGGCCTTCACGAACAAGGGGTCATGCACGCCCGTGGAGGGGGCGCCGCCGCGGTTGCCGTATCCCGCCAAGGGGATGCCGATGGGGAGTTCCATCTCGACCGCGGCCCAGCCGGCCTGGAAACGGCCGGGGGTATCGGTGAAATTGTTCTGCGCGATGCGCTCATCCACCAGGACGATGGCGGTTTGGTAGTTGTCCAGTTGCTCCATGGGCGAGGGGCCATAGGTGGGCCACGGCCCCACCATTACGACACAGCCGCCGACAAACACAAGGCCAACGAGCACCACCCCGAGACAAAAACGCTTCATTGTTGTTCATTTCCCCGCCGATGGCGACAAGAGGGCTGACCGATGCAGCCGCGAAAAGGTTGAATACAGATTGGACAGGCTGGAAACCGCCCGGTTTCAAAATCTGGGCCAGCATAGCAAGAAACCGGCATCAGCGCACGCGGTGGGGCCTTCATTGGGCCTGCGTGAGATAGGTGCGTTGTCCTCCCGGAAATCGACACGGATTTCATTTGATTGCACGGATGGAAGGCCGGCCGGGCTCGCAATCTGTTCTCTAGACTCCTACGCCCGCTGGTGCCAGACCGTCTTGTGGGGTTCGTGACGGCCGTCGCTGGCTTCCTCGGCGATGCGCGCGAGGAGTTCGGAGCGCTCGGCGAGGGGCATGGGCTCGAAGGCCTTCGCGATGGCAATGTTCTGCTCGAGTTCTTCCATGCTCTCCATGCCGCTGCACACGGTGGATACGGGGAGACTCATGGCATAGCGCAGGGCTTCCTCCACCGTGACCAGCCCCGTGCGCGGCACGCTGCCGGGCGAGCCGCCGAGGGTTTTCATGGCGATGACCCCAATCTCCTTCTCAACCGCGAGGGGAAGCACTTCCTGCGTGAAACTCTCGAAGTGGTAGTCGAAGCAGCTCAGCGGCATCTGGATGCTGTCCCACGGGAAGCCGCGCTCGATCATCTCGCGGTGCGGGGCGGTGATGAAATGGCCGGTGAACCCGATGTAGCGAATCTTGCCCGCATCTTTTGCTTTCAGCAGCTCATCCAGCACACCATCCTCGTACACCGCGCGAGGGTCGTCCGAAAACTTGATGGAATGCACCTGATAGAGGTCGATCATGTCGACATCAAGGCGGCGCAGGCTCGTTTCCAGCTGCTCGATGGTTTCCTCGCGCGTGCGGCCGAGGTTCTTCGTCATCAGGAAGGCGCGGTCGCGGTATCCATCCTTGAGGGCCCTGCCCATCAACTCCTCGCTGCGCCCCGCGTTGTATTGCCATGCGTTGTCGAGGAAGTTGACGCCCTCGTCCAACGCGTGGCGAATCATGCGGACGCACTCATCCTCCGGGATGCTCGCGCGCCCGACATGCGACCCGCCAAGGCATAGCAGCGAGACCTTCTCTCCCGTGCGCCCGAGCACACGGTAGGGCATGCCGTTCACGGTTTCCGCCATGGCCGGTGCCGGCAACGAGGCGACGGCGGCGGAAAGGGCGGTCAGTCGTAGAAAATCACGGCGATCAAGGGGCATGGGGAGCGTCTCCTGTCAGGACGGGGGCGATAGGGTTCGCGAGCATTGTGGTCGAGGGCATGAAGGGCGCGCAAGTGTCGTTTCTTTGACAGCGCGGCCCATCAGGGTGAATAATGACCGAATGAGTAAGGATTCCACATGAATATCTCGTCGCGGTGTGAATATGGGTGCCGGGCCGTGCTGGAGCTGGCCTTGCATGGGCAGGCCGATACGCCCATGCCCGCCTCGGCCATCGCCGAGAAGCGGGCGATCCCCGAGAAGTACCTCGTGCATATCCTGCTGCAGCTCAAGCGGGCGGGCATTGTGCGCAGCGTGCGTGGGTCGCAGGGCGGCTACATGCTCGGCAAGGCGCCGGATGACATCAGCCTGTGCGCAGTGGTGGAGGCCATCGACGGGACGATTCTCTCGCCCTTGCCCATCAACGACGCCGCCGGGGCGGACCTCCTCCCGACTTGGGAGAGCGTGGCCGCGGAGGTACGGCGCGTGCTCGAGGGCATCTCCATTCGCGACATCCTCGACCAGGATGCCAGCTCCAACATGTACTACATTTAGCGTTGCATTTAGAGAAAGACGGCCTCATGACGGACTGGATTCAACACGACGGCGAGCCCAAGGGCAACGATTTGCGCGAGCGCCTCGCGCGCACGACGGGCTGCGGCCAGCGGACCTACACCCCGACCCTGGCGGCGGTCTCCCGCGCGGCGGGCTGCCGCGTGTGGACGGCCGACGGCCGCGAGTTGATCGATTTCGCCTCGGGTGTGTTGGTGACGAATCTCGGGCACGCCCACGCGCGTTTCGAGGAAAAGTTCGCCGAATACAGCAAAGACCTCCCGCGAAGCAGCTACAATTTCGTCACTGAGATCGAGATTCAGGCCGCGGAGCGCCTGTTGTGCAGCACGGGCTCTGGAAAAATGGAGCGTGTGCTCTGGGCCGCCAGCGGGTCGGAGGCCATCCAGAAAGCGCTCTGGGCCTCACTGGATTGCGACCCGAAGCGCCGCATCCTGCTGGCAACCCGCCATGGCTTCCACGGCAAGAAGGGCCTTGCCGGCGAGGTCAGTGGCGACACCAGCGTCAACCCGAATGTCTACTTCTTTTCCTTTCCCATGGGCGAGGACAAGCCCCAGGCGCACTACGAGGAGGAGTTGGCCGCCATCGGCAAGGCCTTCGAGGGCGAAATCGCGGCGGTCATCACCGAGCCCTACCTCGGCGCCGCCGGTTCCTGGCATCCCCCCGCGTGGTACCACCCCATGGTCCGCAAATTCTGTGATGATCAAGGCGCCGCGCTCATCTGGGACGAGGTGCAGTCCTGCCATGGCCGCACGGGGCATATGTATGCCTTCCAGGGCTACGGCGTCGAGCCGGACCTCCTCGTGCTTGGCAAGGGCCTGGCCAATGGCGAACCCTGTGCCGCCGTGATCGGCAAGGGCAAGTACATCGACGCGCTGACCTACGGCGAGGCCTCCGACACCTTCAGCGGCAATCCGCGCGCCTGCGCCGCTGTGTGCGCCGTGCTCGATGTGTTCGAGGAGGAAGGCATTCTGGCGCATTGCCGGGAAGTGGCCGCCTGTTGCCGTGAGAAACTTGACGAACTCGTCGCGGCTTTCCCGTTTCTTACCGCCGTGCGCGGCGAAGGGCTCGTATTCGGGCTCGAATGCGCGTCCCCCGAATCCGCGCAGGCCTGCGTACTCGAGGCCTACCGTGGCGTCGACAACAAGGGCGTGCATTTCCTCGGGCCACTGGCAAAGAAGGTGCTGCGCGTCAGTCCGCCCCTCATCATCACCAAGGCCGAGCTGGACGAGGCCTTCGCCCTGCTCCACCAATGTTTTAATCGGGTAGGGGCGGCCGCCGGGGCGGTGGTCTGAGGCGCTTGCGCCTGCCGTTCGAGGAGGGAAACCGTGCCGGAAGATATTCGTTGGAAACAGCGCTTCTCGAATTTCGACCGCGCCATCCTGTTGCTCCAAGAGCCCATTGAGCGCGGAATAGAGTCCTTGACCGCCCTTGAAAAGGAGGGCACGGTCCAACGCTTCGAAGTGGCGGTCGAGCTGGCATGGAAAACTCTCAAGGACTACCTCGAGCAGGAGGGCGCGGTGTTCGAGACGGTCACGCCGAAGAATGTGATCAAGGAGGCCTATTCGGCACGCATCCTTCCCGATGGCCAGGTGTGGATCGATATGCTTCTGCACCGCAATCTGCTTTCCCATACCTACGATGCAGACACCTTTGAAAAGGCCGTGGAGGAAATGCGCGATCGCTACTTTCCGGCCTTGAAGGAGCTGCACGCCTGGCTGCTGGAAACGGCAAACGCGGCGTGAGTGGCGTGGGCCTTACGAGCCACGAATTGGAATTGATTCGGTCCGTGGCCGCGCGGTATCCCCACCTATCGGGCGTCATCCTCTTCGGGTCGAGGGCAAAAGGCACTGCCACACCGTCTTCGGATGTTGACCTCGCGTTGGAGGGCGTTGACGACGCTCTGGAGGCAGAGCGCATCGCCGGTGAACTCGAGGACCTTCCCCTTCCCTACCGGTTTGATGTCAAGGCGCTCACGGCCATCCAATCCGAGCCACTGCGGGACCACATCGCACGCATCGGCGTCCGCATTTACGGATAGGCCCGCCCGGCGCCGACTTTAGCCGGAATTCGACACGAATTTCCATTGATTGCACGAATAGGGGGCGGTGCTTGTGTCTATTGTCCCGGGAAGATCCGTGAAATTCCGTGATATCCGTGTCCACTCTTTCCGCCCGGGTGGTGGCTTCGGACCTAGGATGTGCCCGCGTTCTGTAAGGGTATGACAAGAACATGGTTGTTGCCTGTCGTTCGCCCTCCCGAAATGCGTGTGCACAAAAAAATTAGACTGCCCTACAGCCGTGCGTCGTCTTCCGGCGCTTCCGCGCCGATGGCATCCGCGAGGATTTGCAGGTCGATGGACTCGTGACGGCTGCGGGCGCTGATGTACATCACCACAACGACCGCAGCAAAATAGAGGGTGACGGGAGCAACGACCAGCAGGCTGAGGACCGAGCCGACATAGGGTGACCCCACGGCGTAGGTCGCCGAGCGCAATCCGGCAATGATCAGAACTTCCGCCAGGATGACGAGCCCGATCACGAGGATTCGGCCTCGCAGCAGGCCGATGTTGCGGCCAAGCGCGGTGAAGGGGCCGGCGCGTTCGAGTGCGATGACGGGCAGGTGGAAATAGATCGCCAGAACCACCAGCATGCCGGGTCCGTAGCACAGCAGGGTGTAACCTGCGTAGATCACCATCGATAGCGGCAGATAAATCGGCGCGATCGCAAGCCAACAGGCGAATGCATGGCGGTACCCCTCGCGAATGCTCGCGCGCCGGCCGAGGTAGGCGGTGGCGAGCACATACAGCATGCCGGCAGCCAGAGGCAGGTCGAGGAAAGCCTTGTAGATCATGTACACGAGCATGTCGACGAAGTACGCGTACGATATCGGCACGAGGGTTCCGCGGAAGAGGTCGACACGCAAGACGCCGATAACGGCCATGAGCGGCATCAGCGGAAGAATCCCCACGACGAAGGCGGGCCACCCGTGGTGCTTTACGAGGTCAATGGATTCATCCAGCACGCGGCCGAGGGACAGGTCGCCGATGGCAAAGGGCGTGCGCGTGCCGGTGGATGATCCTTCCATGCACTCAGGACTTCTTGGGCTTGGGCGCCCCGAATGTCCGCAGGATGTAGTGAATCGTGCGTGGGAAGTGCCGCGCGAGGAACACGATGACCTTGCCGTGCCGCGTGATCATCACCTCGAATCGGCGGCGGTAAATGGCATTGACCATCTGCCGGGCGGCCTTGTCCGTGGGCATCACCAGCCACTGCGGGACGGGGTCCTTGAAGTCGGCCCGCACGACTTCGTCGTTGTCCTTGACGCGGATTTCGCTGTCGACAAAGCCGGGGTTGAGCAGGGTCACCGAGACGCCCTTGGCCGCGAACTCCGGCGCGACGCTCTCGGCCCAACCGCACACGGCGAATTTGCTGGCGGAGTAAGCGGAAGTGCCGGGCGTGCCCAAGCGGCCCGAAACGCTGCTCACCACCGCGAAGCGTCCCTTATGCTCGGCGAGGTGCGGCAAGGTGGCGTACGCCGTGTCGATTACCCCGAATACATTCGTGTCGAACTGACGGCGGAAGTCGTCCGGGGTGAGGCGGTCAAAGTTGCCGGCCACGCCAAAACCCGCGTTCGCCACGCATACATCCAGCGTGCCGTAGGATTCCACCGTTTTCGTGACGGCCTCCTCGATGCTCGCCCGATCCGTGACATCGCACTTGACGGCGAGGGCCTCGCCCCCCTTCTCGCGAATGCTCTCCGCCACGATGGCCAGTTTGTCTTCCCGGCGTCCCGCCAGGGCCACGCGGGCGCCCTCGGCGGCAAATTGGCGGGCCAATGCGGCGCCGATGCCCGTGCCCGCGCCGGTGATGAACACGGTGTTGCCTGAAAAGCGTTTGGCCATGCCTTCACCCTCGATGTTGGTGCCAAGCGTTACTCGATGCGCCGGAAATCCGCGCGATCACCGGAAAAATTGACCAGCAACCCAACCTCCATCCCCCCGACATGCAGGCAGGAGCGCACCTCCGCGTGGTGGGCGCGCGTCAGTTCATCCACGGTGAGGGCCCGCACGATCACGCGTCCCTCGACGATCAGGTCGAGTAGCACGCTGCCCACCTCGGCCTCCTCGTAAACAATGACGAGTTCTTTGTCCAACTCCGCCTTGTGGCCGTTCTTCTCCAGATCAACCCGCACGGCATTCTTGTAGACAGCGCGATCGAAGCCCGGCCCCAGCGCGCGGTGCACCGCAATGATGGAGTCAATGATGGCCCCGGTCAGCTCTTCCTCTTTTCTCGCCATGGTCCCATGCTCCCCTTCAAGATGAATGGTGATTCCCCGTGTTCGTCATCCATCCCGAAGGTCCCTGCCACGAGCCCTTGAGGATGGATTACAGACGCGCGATGACGGCGTCCGCAAATTCCTCCGTCGATGCTGTTCCCCCGATATCCCGCGTGCGCTCGGCCGGGTTGCCATCCGCCAGCACCGCGTTGTACGCCGACTTGATGCGCTCGGCGTATGACTCCAGCCCGATGTTGTTCAGCATCATCACCCCGCTCATTAGCAGGGCAAGGGGATTGGCGATGCCCTGCCCGGCGATGTCCGGCGCGCTGCCGTGCACCGCCTCGAATACCATGCATTCCTCGCCGATGTTTGCCCCCGGCACGACGCCCAGTCCGCCGACCAGCCCCGCGCAGAGGTCGCTGACAATGTCGCCGTAGAGGTTTTCCATCACCACGACATCAAAGGCGCTTGGATCGCGCACGAGCTGCATGCAGGCGTTGTCGATGATGAGTTCATCGTAGTCGATATCCGGCGCTTCCTCGCGGTGCACCTGGCGCACGGCATCCAGAAAGAGGCCATCGGAGAGCTTCATGATGTTCGCCTTGTGAAAGGCGGTCACGCGCTTGCGGCCCCGTGTGCGGGCGTACCAGAAAGCGTATCGCGCGATGCGTTCACTGGCCTTGCGCGTCACGACCTTGAGACTCGTCACCACATTCGGTGTGATCTCGTTCTCGATGCCCGAGTACAGCCCCTCGGTGTTCTCACGCATCACGACGAGGCTGACATCCTCGTAGCGGGAGTCCACCCCTGCGATGGTGCGCACGGGCCGCACGGCGGCGTAGAGGTCCAGCTTGCGCCGCATGCCCACATTCACGCTCGTGAAGCCGGAACCAATCGGCGTGGTGACCGGGCCCTTGAGGCCCACCTTGTGTTCACGCAGCGCGTCGATGGTGAAATCGGGCAACACATCCCCGTATTCCTCCACCGCCCCTGCCCCCGCGGGCAGCGTGATCCACTCGATTCCGACGCCCGTCGCGTCGATGATGCGCCGCGTGGCCGCGGCGACTTCCGGGCCGATGCCATCCCCTGGAATCAGGCAAATCGTCTTGCTCATGAGCGTATACGCCTCCTTCTACATCGCGCGCCCTCCCTCGGAACGCGATGCGAAGCCCGGCCATGGTTTTGCCGCCGCCACGCGAAACAAAGTGGGTGCATGCCCCCTTTATTGCTCCCGCGCGACAATGGGTATGAATAGACAGAAAATGAACATAGCACCCTGTCCATTCAGGGTCAAGACTGGAAGTGAATTAGGGCCTGCGTCATGATTGTGGGTTTGGTCCGAATGACTCGGGTTTTCCTGCCAGGATTGTAAAGGCACCGCGTTGCCCCGCGACGCCCCGGCGGCTACAATATGCACTTTCCATGCGAGGAGGAACCATGGGCAGTATCGTTCGACGCTGGCGCACTTGGCGGCATGGGCGCAAATTCACGAAGCTGGGCAAAGGGTGTAAATTCCCTGCCAAGTATCTCGAGGTGGATGGGCATGTGGAACTGGGCGATTACTGCCGGTTCCGCAACAATGTCATCCTGCGCACGCACAACAACGGCAAGATCGTCTTCGGCAACCGCTCGGGCGCGAGCTACTATGTGCTCATCGAGTCCAGCGAACTTGTGCAGATCGGCGATTTCACCGGCATTGCCGAGTTCACGGTCATCCGCGACACCAATCACCTCGTGTACGGCACGGATGTGCATTGGCGCCAGACGCCGCTGATTACGGCGCCGGTGATTATCGGCAATGGCTGCTTCATCGGCAGCCGCTGCTACATCATGCCGGGCGTCACCATCGGCGATGGGGCCATCATCCAGGCGGGCAGCGTGGTCACGAAGGATGTCGGCTCCTTCGAGATCTGGGCCGGGTATCCCGCGCGGCGCGTGGCGCACCGCCTCAAGAATGTGCCGCCGGAAAAGATGAAGATGTTCGAGGAATTGATCGCCAAGCAGGGCATCAAGGAAGAGCGGTACGCCGGCAAGCACGCGGGCAACCCCGGCAGCGCCGTCAATCCAGAGAATTCGCCCGATACCTGAACCCATGAAGGCCCATCCCCATGACCATCCGCGCCATCACCTTTGATTTCTGGCAGACGCTGTTTCAGGAAGACGGCCATCACCCCGATCGCATGCTCCGGCGCATCCGCGCCTTCAGCGAGGCCACGGGGGTTTCCGAGGAGGAGGCCACCAAGGCCCATACGGCCGCCACGGACGAGTTTTTCCGCACGCACATCGAGGAGCAGCGCAACCTGGGCCCGCGCGACGGCGTCCGCCTGATGTGCGCGGCCTGCGGCGCCGAGGTGGACGGCGACACCGCCGAGGAGTTGGCCGAGGTGTTCGGCACGGCCATCCTCGAGCATCCGCCCGTGCCGATTGACGGCGCCCTCGAGGCCGTGCAGGCCGCCGCCGCGGAGTATCCCATCGCCCTCGTGTGCGATTCCGGCATGAGTCCGGGAAGTTCCCTGCGGGTGCTGCTCGAGCGCCACGGCTTTACGCCGTACTTCCGCGCACTCACCTTTTCCGACGAAGTCGGCGTGTCCAAGCCACAGGCGGCCATGTTCGAGACCGCCGCCAAGGCGGTGGGCGTGACGCCGGAGGAGACGATGCACATCGGCGATCTCGAGCCCACGGATATCGCCGGGGCATTGGGCGTGGGCGCGACGGCAGCCCTCTTCGCCGGGGCCAACCCGAAGTACCTCGCCACCACCAAGGCCCACCACACCTTCACGCATTGGCATGAGTTTTTGAGGTTGCTGCCGGAGTTGTAGCGGGGACGGACGGCGACGCGTTGGAGATGTAAAACGGGGACGGTCCCGTCTCGCTTCGCTCGCTTGTGACAGCCCCCGTTTTGCGCCCCCTCACTTCTCCCTCATCGCGAGCAGGCGCAGGCCGTTGAGGCACACGAGCAGGGTCGAGCCCTCGTGGCCGATGACGCCCAGGGGCATGGTGAGGCCAACCAGAAATACGCTGGCGACGAGCACGACAATCACGCCGAAGGAGAAGGCGAGGTTTTGCCGGACCGTGCGCACCGCCCGCTGTGCAAGGCGCAAGGCGAAGGGGATCCGGTGCAATTCGTCGCCCATCAGCACGCAATGGGCGCTCTCGAGGGCGACATCCGTGCCGGCGGCCCCCATGGCCATGCCGATATCCGCATGGGCGAGGGCCGGGGCGTCGTTCACGCCATCCCCCACCATCAGCACGGGCCCGTGGCGCTCTTGAAGCTCGCGCACGATGCGCACCTTGTCCTCGGGCATGAGATTGGCCCGGTATTCGTCGATACCCGCCTCGGCCGCGATCGATTTGGCGACAAATTCGTTGTCCCCCGTCAGGATCACGACTCGCTCGATCCCCTGCGCGCGCAAGGCCGCGATGGTTTCGGGGGCGTCCGCGCGCATGGTATCGGCGACAGCGATGAGTCCAAGCCAGCCGCCACCGCGCTCGTGCACGCCGACATTCTCGTGCCGCTCGAGTTCGCGGTGAAGCACGAGCACGCTCTTGCCCTCGCGCTCCAGGCGCTCCTTGGCGGCCACGAGGTCGTCCGGCATGGGTTCGCCGTGTTCGTCGTACAAACGGTTCGAGCCGATCCATACCTCGAAGCCGTCGATGTGCGCGTAGACGCCGCGGCCGGGCAGGGCGGTAAACTGCTCCAAGGCGATCGGCGCGACGCCCCGGGCCTCGGCCCCCCGCCGAATGGCGCGGCCAATGACATGCTCGGAGCGGCTCTCCATACCCGCGGCATAGGCCAGCAGGTCGTTCTCGGAGAATCCCGATGGGGCGGAGCGGGCCAACACGACATCGGTGAGGCCGGGCTGGCCGGTGGTGAGGGTGCCGGTCTTGTCCATCACCACCACGCGGATCTCGGCCATGCGCTCGAGGTAGGCCCCGCCCTTGAACAGCACCCCGGCGCGCGCCCCACGGGCGATGGCCGAAAGGATGGCGGCGGGCGTTGAGATGACCAACGCGCAGGGCGATGCCACCACGAGCACGACCATCGCACGGTAGAAGGCATCAGCGAAGGGCGTGCCGAGGAACACCGGCACGACAATGAGCCCGAGCACGCCGAGCACGATGATCCACGCGTAGTAGCCCTCGGCGGTGTCCAGCAGGCGTTGCGTCTTTGCCTTGTTGGCCTGGGCCGCCTCGACCATCTGGATGATGCGCGCCAAGGTGGACTCCGAGGCCGGACGCGTCACCTGCACGACCAACGCCCCGTCTGCGTTCAAGGCGCCGGCATAGACGGAATCACCCGGCTCTTTTGGGGCAGGCTGTGACTCGCCCGTGATGCTGGATTCGTCCATCTCCGATACGCCCTCAACGACTTTGCCATCAGTCGGGGCCATTTCACCGGGGCGCAGCACGATGCGCTCGCGAACCTTGAGCGCCTCCACCGGCACCATGGACTCGACGCCGTCGCGCAATACCCGTGCCTCCTCGGGCCGCTGTTGCACGAGGTCGGCAATCGCGGCGCGCGAGCGCTCCATGGCGAAGGTTTGAAGCGTATTGCTGAGCGAAAAGAGGAACAGCAGGATCGCCCCCTCGCCCCAAGCATCCACGATGGCCGCACCAGCCGCCGCCACCAGCATGAGGAAATCGACATCCAGCTTCAGGCGCAGCAAGCCGGGAGCGGTGTTGAGAAAGGCCACCCAACCCCCGGTGAGATACGCAAGGGCGAGCAAGGGCGTACCGAGCGCCTCGGGCAATCCCGCCCACACGCCCAGCGTTCCCGCAAGCAACAGGACAAGCGTCGCGGCCGTGGAGGCAACCTCCAGGCTTCGGGCGTTCGCCGAGCGCTTGGCCACACGCGCCTTCTCGGTGGATGGCTTGTTCATGGGGGTCTTGCTCATGGATGTCGTGCTCATGGAGACATTGTACCTGCCAGCATTGGACGCTTGCCTCCGGAATCCGTCATGATGCGTGCTTCAACAACACGGAGCGTGATCCCCATGGAAAAAACCGTCGCCATTGTCGGTGCCTCGGCAGACCGATCGAAGTTTGGAAACAAGGCCGTGCGGGCCTTCGTGCAGGCCGGCTGGACCGTCTATCCCGTCAACCCGAAGGAAAAGGAGATCGAGGGTCTTCCCGTTTACGAGACCCTGATGCACTGCCCGCAGCCCTTGACGCGCATCTCCATGTATGTGCCCCCGGCGGTCGGCAAAAAGATGATGGTGGACCTGATCGCCACGGCGCATGATGAGCTTTTTTTCAATCCCGGCTCGGATGGCGAAGGAATCATTGAGGAAGCCCGGAAAATGCACCTCGATCCCGTGCAGGCCTGCTCCATTGTCGATATTGGCCTGAGCCCCGGCATGTTCCCGGATGCGTGAGGGCGATCACCGCGTCGCGCGCCACACCACTTCCCAATCGAGGCCGTAATCGTCGAGGTCGTTCGGGTCGTATTCATCGAGCCAGCGTTCGTAGAGCCAGTACCAGTCCTCCACACGCAGCATGTAGAGCGCGAATCCATCGTCGAGCCGGGCGTAGTGAATCGGTTCGTCCCAGATGGGGTCGACGGGCACTTGCTGCAACGCGCCGGCCTCCAATAGCTCTTCCAGCGCGACGGGATACTCCCCGTGCTCGGCCTTCCATGTCTTCAGGATGGTGGCAAGGCCGGCCAACTCCCAGCAGAAGTGGCTCTGCCATTGGATCCGATAGAGGTAGAGGTTGCGGCGCAGCCGGTAGTCGGTTTCATCGGCATACACCTGCACGGCGTTGTACAGCTCACGGTGATCCGCCGCGTGCTCATGCGGGGGCGTGTCGAATGCATCGAGGATGGCCTGTTGGTTCTTCCAGTGACTGTCGAAACGCACGCGGCCGGATAGCTGCGTCATGAGGCCGGAATGTTCACGGCGGCCGGGTGCTAGAGCCGCCTCCATCTCAATGATGGTACGCAGCGGTTCCGTGTCCGCGCGAGACGAAAATATAGTCTCGTAGCGGTACTGCTCTTCCATGGAGAGCGGGCCGTCGTCGAACAATGCCCAGAGCGCGATGTCGGCGTAGAAACGCATCTCGACTGCCTGCGTCATCGCGTGCATCTCGGGCTCATTCAGCAATTGCCGCTCGAGACTGGCGAGCAGTTCGAGGTGATCCCATGCCCGCGCGCGATCACCGTCGCGGGCGGCGCCCACGGAGGCCACGGCGAGGGTTGTCGCAAGGAAGTCGGCCCCTTGGAGGTAGTCCTCCCAGCGGGAGTACTCCTCCTCCGCGGGATCGCGCACTTGCCAGGCCAGCCCATGCCGAACGGCTTCCCGAAGCGCCTGCCAGTCCTCATTTGCCTCCAGCCAGGCCGCGGCGTGGATAGTCAGCGCTTCGGTTGAATGGCGGCCGGCATCAAGGGTGTCGGGCCAGTCCCCGGTCGTTGCCGCGCGGTTGGCGTAGGCAATCCAATAGTTATCCGGAAATCCCTCGGGATAGAGGAGCAGATTCAACAGGAACTTGCGCAGATGCTCGTCGGTATTTTTCCGCCAACGCTCCAACGCACGGGGATATGCGAAGTTCTCGGCGAGGGCCTCGCCGGCATTGGAACGGTAGACCTCCATGGCAGCGGTCTGGGCCTCGAGCGTTTCGGCCGCGCGCTTGCGGACCTCCGAGGCCATTTCGGGCGGGGCGTCCAAGCGGCGGTAGCTGGTCAACGCGAACACGGCCACCCCCACGAGCATAAGCAGCAGGAACACGAGAAAGACGATTGCGAAGACACCGCAGGGCGTGCGTCCGCCGGGTTCGTCCTTGATGGGTGGTGGAATGATGGCCACGGTGTGTTTCGCCCCCCTCTGCCGTGGACGACATACTGCCGATGAAGCCCGCCGCGTTGCAAATAGGGCGTGGGTGATGTTCCTTTCTTGCCCGATCACTGCTATAGTGAGCGTCCGACTCGAAGTGTCATGTTGGGGGGCCTGCCGCGCAGGCGCCGGAGTGTGCACGGTGAGCAATGACGACCAGAATGCCTTGCGAGCGCTGGAAACGCGCACGAATTGGCCACGGCTACGCATCAAGCTCTTGGTGATTTACCTGGCCGTCGCCATCACTTGGATTGTGACAAGTGACGCTGTGGTCGCGTTCTTTTCCCCCACGCTGGCAGCGACCACGGCCATGCAGACGGCCAAAGGCATCGCCTTCGTGCTGGTGACAGGCGGGCTGGTCTACTTACTGTTGAACCGGGCCACGGTCGACATGCGGCGCATGCAGCACAACCTGCGTATTTTGGCGGAAAGCACGCACGACTGGGAGTACTGGGCAGGGCCCGATGGCTCGATGCTGTACATCTCGCCCGCGTGCGAGCGCATCACCGGCTATCCGGCGGAAACCTTCTACCACGACCCGGAACTGCTGTGGCGCATCGTTCACCCGGACGACCTTGCCCTGGTGAAATCCCAGCAATTGAACGGGCGCCCGACGCCGGACGACAACGAGATCGAGTTTCGCATCGTTCACAAGGACGGCCGCGAGCGTTGGCTATCGCATGCCTCACGACCGGTGATTGATGACGACGGGCTGCCCCATGGACGCCGTGGCTGCAACCGCGACATTACCGCGCGCAAGTTTGCCGAACTCCAGGTGCAGTCCTTCGAGCGTCACCTCCAGCAGCAGCAGAAGCTCGAGACGGTCGGCCTGCTGGCATCAAGTGTCGCGCACGACATCAACAACCCGTTGATGGGCATCACCAGTTACGCAGAGATGCTGAAGGAAGACCTCGAAAAGGCCGGGATGCCAACGGAAATGATCGAGGAAATCCGCCGCGAGGCCGAACGCATCGCCACATTGGTCCGCAATGGCCTCACCTTTTGCCGGGACGCCAACGACGCCCCGCGTGAGCACGACCTGCACGATATCCTCGACGGCGTACGGGTGCTGGTGCGCACCCTGCTCAGGCACGACGGCATCACGATGGTGGAGGATATCCCGGCGGGCTTGCCGCCGCTGCACTGCACGGGGGAGCGTATCCAGCAGGTGCTCCTGAACCTCATCATCAACGCACGCGATGCCCTTAACGACAAATTTACCGAGCACGGGACGAACAAGATCATCACGGTGAGGGCGCGCGTGGAGGGGCAGAACGGCGCTCGATGCGTCCGCCTGACCGTTCATGACAACGGCCCCGGCATCCCCGCCTCAATCCGCGAGCACCTCTTCGAGCCCTTCGTGAGCACCAAGCCGCGCGGCAAGGGCACCGGGCTCGGCCTCGCCATCTGCCAGCGAATCGTGCGTGATCACGACGGCCGAATCACCGTCGACTCCGCCCCCGGCGAATGGACCGCCTTCGAAATCGAGTTGCCCGCCGAAGTCGGCTAGGGCGCCAGTATCGGTGCCCAAGGGTGGAACCATTGCGATATCCCGGGGCAGGCGATACAATCACTAGTAGATGGCAACCGGAGTCCAGCCCGCGATGACAGAATATTTGGGAAAAGGCATTTATCGCCCGAGCGAAGCCGCGAGCTACATCGGAACCGAGTCGCAGCGGTTGCGGTATTGGTTCCGTTCGCGCCCCGGTGTGGAATCGCCACCCTTGCTTCACTCCGATTTCGAGGAGCTTGGGGACGATCTCCTCATCAGTTTCCTGGGCTTGATCGACGCCATGGTCACGAAGAAACTCGTCGAGCAAGGCGTATCCGTACAGCATATCCGCCGGGCCTACCAAACGCTTCAGGAGGAATGGGGGATTCCGCACCCATTCACGGATCGCCGGCTCAGCACCGATGGCCGCCGGATTTACATCGCGCTGGAGGAGGAAATTGCCGAAGTGCTCTCGAAGCAGCACTTCTTCGAATCCGTCATGGATCCCTTCCTCACGCAGGTGACCTATGATGACGCGACGGACTTGGCGGCGGTGTGGCGTCCGGCCGACGGCGTGCAACTCAATCCCCGGGTCAGTTTCGGCAAACCCGTCGTGGAGGGAACCGGCACCACCACTTTCGTGCTGCATCAGGCGTGGGTGGCGAACAAGCAGGACTTCGAACGGGTCGCCGATCTCTACGAACTCAGCGAAGAGCAGGTCAAGGCCGCCGTGCGCTATCAGGAAGGTCTCGGCCGGGCTGCCTGATGCGGTTCTGGGGGGATGAAAACATCTCGGGGAAGATCATCCGGATTCTGGACCTGTACGATTCCTCCAATGAATACAGGCAAATTTCGGACGAGTTTGATCGCGGGACACCGGACGAGGTCTGGATTCCCGGCATCGCAAGGCAATTTCCGGATTCCATCATCCTGAGCGGCGATCGCCGCATCTTGAAAGACAGGGCACAACGGACCATTCTGGATGGAAGCGGACTGTCCTTCATCTACCCCGACAAGACGCTGGCCGGACAAACCTTCGAGGAGCAGATATGGCGATACCTCAAGGTTTGGCCACGCGTCCTCGCGGAAGTCGTGCCTGCCCAAGCCCGGCAACGGCCGGGAATCTGGGAGATCCCCTTCAATGCCAACAAGCTGATTAAGTAGCGCCTACCCGATCGCCAGCATGCGGTCAATGGCGAGGCGGGAGCGCGAAATGAGGTCCGGGTCGAGCTCGACCTGATACTGCATCTTCTCGAACCCGGCGAGGGTGTCCTCGAGGGTGATTTGCTGCATGTGCGGACAGCGGTGACTGCACAGCCGCAGCATCTCCTTCTCCGGGTTCTCCGCGGCGATGTTGTCGCCCATGCTGCACTCGGTGAGCAGCAGGATACGCTCGGCCGTGGTCTCCTTCACCTTCGCGATCATCTGCTTCGTGCTGCCGCTCGCGTCGGACTTGGCCAGCACCTCGGGGCTCACCTCGGGGTGGGCGATGATGTAGACATCCGGGAACTGCGCGCGCACGGCGTCGATATCGTCCGGCGTGAACAGCTCGTGCACCTCGCAACGCGCGTTCCAGGCAATCACGCAGCGATCGGGAAGCGGCGGCGCCGGTTGGTCCATCGCCGGCACGATGCACGGCAGGCCCAACTCACGCGCGGTATTCTTGGCGAGAAACTCGTCCGGCAGGAAAATGATGTGGTCGTGCCCCTCCGCGAGGATGTGCTGGACCACCTGCGCGGCGTTGCCCGAGGTGCAGCAATAGTCGCTCTCGGCCTTCACGGCGGCGTAGGTGTTCACATAGCTCACCACGGGTGCGCCGGGGAACATCGCCTTGAGCGCCTTCACATCCGCCGGGGTGATGCCCGCCGCGAGCGAGCAGCCCGCCTTCTGCGAGGGGATCATCACCGTCTTGGAGGGGTTGAGAATCTTGGCGGTCTCCGCCATGAACTGCACACCGCAAAAGACGATGATGTCCGCGTCGGTGCCCGCGCTGATGCGCGCCAGCTCCAGCGAATCGCCCACAAAATCCGGCACGGAGTGGTAGAGCGCCGGTTCCATGTAGTTGTGGCCGAGAATCACCGCATTCATCGAGCGTTTCAGCTCATTGATGCGATGGGCGATGGCCGCCTTCTGCTCAATCTCGAACGCGGGCATCAGCATGCCCACCTTCGCATGGAGCTTTTCCACCATGTCCGACTGCGAGAGTACGGGCCGGTCGCGTAGGGTCTGCGTCATGCCGTTACAATCCTTTCGAAGCGCACACCCCCACACGGGGTATGCATACGCCAACCGTCACCCGCAGACCGCCGCGGCCTTATGTGCCGCCAAGGCACGCTCAAGCGCCTGCCAACCCAGGAGGGCGCACGGCACCCGCACGGGGTATTGCCGAATACCGGCAAAGGCTGCCAGCTCGGGGTCGATGCTCGGGTCCGGCGCCTCATCGGGCGGACCCGTCACCACCCCCCTGAACACCGCCGCCAAGGCAATTGCTTCCGCGGGGGTGTGCCGGGCCACGGATACCGTCATCAGCGAGGCCGAGGCCACCGAGAGCACCGAGCCCTCGCCCTCGAACCGCACCTCCTCGATGCGGCCATCCTCGGTGAATCGAACCGCCACCACGAAGTGCTCACCCGACAGGGGGTGCCGCGCCTCGCCCGCCGCATCCGCATCGGGCATGGGGCCCCGGTGCCGCGGGCGGCGGCCGTGGTCCAGCACGACGCGTTCAAACTCGGTGGCAGATGACACGAGTACATTTCCTCACCGTGGTGATAGTCGGGTGAGATCATAGCAAAAGTTGCATGCGGGCTGCGAAATTCGGGGTAAAGGCTTGTTATACAACCGTAGGGGCGGACCTATGTGTCCGCCCGGGCCCCCGTCTCAGCCCGTCCACCAGCGAACCCAAGCCACCATGCCGACCAGAATGTACAACCACGACAGGAATGTGAGACCAAGCTTGAGAAGATTCCCTGCGAGGCCCCCTCCGTATTCAACGACCAATACCCAGTTGAGTAAGTTAATTGAGGCGAAAAACACCGCGGCCACACCCATACCTACGCCCGCATAACCCTCGAACGGCGCCACAATGGCCGCGGCAGTTGGCAAGAAGCCGGCCATCAAAGCGGTGATGAGGAAAAGGCGGCGCGGCCGCTTGTAGTGGACCTGCTCCTCTTCCCTCCCCCACGGAAGCGTTTCCAGGGTAACGGATTCCCGGCTTGCCTGGATGGCGTCGAGTACATCATCCAGATGTGTGAATCCGTACATCACGAGGTAAGGGGATTCCAGGCCTCCGTACCCCAGCGCCACGGCAACGGTGTCCCCCTGCGCGTTCGTGTACCGCTTGATCACGCCAGTGGGGCCGGGTGCCACGAGCGTCTTGCATAAGCGCGTATGCGGCCAGAACGACACATGGAAGCCCTCGGCGGACCTGAGCACGCGGATGCTTCGCAGCCACGGCCGCAACCAGGCGCCGTTCACCAGCAACAAGACGCTGAACCCAGCCAGTGCCGTGCTGGTGATCACGAGGCCATCATCCCGTTGCATCCACAGGAGCACGGCCACGGACCCGTAGGCGATTATTGTGGAGATCGCCAGGGTGACAATTGCTGTGCGGTATGCCCGCTCCACGACCGCCTCGCTGATCGGGTACTCGTCCTCCATCGACGCAAGGACGGCGGCCCCGTAGGCTTCCTCAGCAGTGTCTTGCATCCGTACGCGCCTCCCTTTACCTGGTGCGAATTATGGAGATGGCGACCCCGTTCCACAAGGTTTCCATGCCTTGCTCCGGTGGCACAACACAACCCGCTGAAAAATGCGGAAAGACCGACAGATTCCATGCAGGCCCGAGTGGAACACCACGCTCCCGCGTGGCAATGAATGCGGACTTGGTCGTGAACTCCGCTTGTGCAACCCGGTAGTGCGAGCGTACCCGCGAGCCGCAGCATACGCGCAAGCTGCGGCTCGCGGGTACGCTCGCCCTACCAGGGAA
>ERZ869909.225-NODE-225-length-83814-cov-10.592068_pt1 | contig 83814 bp, 78 predicted proteins | sample MGYA00520892_ERZ869909 | MGnify/ENA primary metagenome ERZ869909 (study PRJEB32215, sample SAMEA104723947) | bioreactor metagenome | biome: bioreactor; feature: anaerobic bioreactor; material: water | place: China | collected 2015-03-12 ...
CCAATAGAGTCATTTTTTAATTGGTTGATTGAAAGAACAGATATACAAAGAGCAAGCAAGGTTAGGTCAACCAACGGTTTGCTCGTTCATGTTTTTGGAAAAGTAGCCGCCGCTTTTATTCCACTGATTTTTTAACCCTTGATTCGCATTTATAATTAAAAACAAATAATAGTATTGTCATAAACATATTATGCAATCAAAGTGAACTGTAAAAGAATTAATGTTAGTAAGGAATTAAATATTTTATTACTTGTGTAATATATACCCTGAACTATATGTCCTTTAAACTTAGTTTGCTAAAAATAGAAATTAATTAAGATGAGAACTAAATACAAAAATATTTTATATCACATTATTTCAGAATACAATCTGGAACCGAGTGATTTTAAACTTACAAAAACAATTGTAAAAGAGATGCCATCAATTGTTTTAACTTTTAAAAAAACTCCTTTTTCATTTGTTATCAGAAATTCAACAGAAAGCTATGAATTATTTGACTTTCAGTTCATTCAATATGGGCCAAACTTTAAAATGACCCCTTTTTTACCAGATAGGGAATTTGCTGGTTTTGAAACTGTTGCTAATGGATTTGATGAATGGCTAAATGAACATATATTAAAATTTATTGAAGACCAAAATGATATAGACTTATGGTCTCAAATAGAAAATAACAGTAATGAATTGGACATGAATCACATCGATTTTGACAATAAAAACAAATTTTTGGATGATGAAAAAAAACAAATTAGACTCGCTATCAATGAATTAAAATTATTGATTTATAAAAATTTTGAAACAAATGAATCAGAACAAAAAGTGGTCGACGCTAGATTGGAATACCTTATTGATGCCACGGAAAGACTTAACAAATATGACTGGAAAAGTTTAATAATTTCAACTTTGATAAGTATTTCAATAGCTCTTTCCCTTGACACGGAAAAAGGAAAAATACTTTTTGAATTATTTAGAAAAGTATTTTTAAATATTCAAAATATTGGACACTAGACTACATCTGATAACTTGGGTTTTTTTGTTCATTTACAACTTAAATTGAAATCTTAGCTTCATTATGATTAATCAAAATAAAATTTTAAAATTAGACCAATAAAATGCCCACCACCCTCACCACAATCATCCTAATCCTCCTTTTCCTCGCCATCGGCATCGCCTTGGGGGTTTTTATCAACAACCTCAAGCAAAAAGCAGGGGTGTCATCGCTGGAAGAACGGTTGCGTTCGCAAGCGGAGAATGAAACCAAACTTCAGGGGCGCATCCACGAACTCGAGCAAGACCGGGAAGCCATCCGTTCTGAAAAAGACCAGCTCGCTTTGGAGCTCACCCGCCGCAATGCTGATTTTGACAACCTCAAACAACGCAACGACGAGCAAAAAGCCGAAGTGGAAAAACTGCAGGAACGCTTCCAAAAAGAATTTGAAAACCTCGCCAACAAAATACTGGATGAAAAATCCACCAAATTCACTACCCAAAACAAGGAAAACATCGATGCTATTTTAAAACCCTTGCAGGAAAAAATTAAAACCTTTGAAGAGAAAGTTGAAATCACTCAAAAGGAAAGCATTGGGATGCACGCTTCCTTAAAAGAGCAATTGCTCAATCTAAAAGAGCTCAACCAACAAATGACCGCTGAGGCCACCAACTTGACACGGGCTTTAAAAGGAGACAGCAAAATGCAAGGGAATTGGGGCGAATTGGTTCTTGAGCGTGTACTTGAAAAATCGGGATTAGAAAAAGATCGGGAATATTTTATACAGCAAAGCTTTCAGCGTGAAGATGGCAGCCGCGTTATGCCCGATGTTGTTTTACACCTACCGGATTCTAAAAAAATGATTATTGATGCCAAAGTTTCTTTGGTTGATTATGAGCGTTATGTCAATGCAGATGAGTTGGAGCGCCCCATACATTTAAAAGCACACCTCAATTCCATTAAAAAACATATTGAGCAATTGTCTGCAAAAAACTATCAAGACCTGTATGACATTGAATCACCTGATTTTGTGTTGATGTTTATTCCCATTGAACCTGCGTTTGCGGTGGCTTTAAACGAAGAAAACAATTTGTACAACAAAGCTTTTGAACAGAATATAGTGATTGTAACGCCATCCACTTTACTGGCCACTTTACGCACTGTTGACTCGATGTGGAGTAATGAAAAACAACAGCAAAACGCATTAGAAATTGCCAAACAAGCGGGGGCGCTCTATGACAAATTTGAAGGATTTATTCAAGACCTTCACAACATTGGAAAAAAACTGGATGGCGCAAAAGGTGATTATACTGAAGCTATGAAAAAACTTGTTGATGGAAAAGGCAATCTTGTTTCCAGAGTTGAAAATTTAAAGAAAATGGGTGCCAAAGCAAAAAAATCCATTCCGGAAACCTATCTCAAACGCGCTTCAGAGGATGAGGAACTTGAATAACTGAATTAACTAACCGAAGGGTTTTAAACCCTTCAAGGGTTAACCGTTAACCTATCGTTTAATCACTTTCCTGTTAAAACTACCTGCTTCTGTTTGTATGTTAAGAATGTAGACACCTGTGTCCAGTGCTTCCAAATCCAATGAAGCAGGAAGCATTTTTTCTGTTGATAAAACCAACTTACCGGACACGGTATAGACGTTTATCAGCGCATTAACGGGATTGGGTGTTGTGATATTGATATTCCGGTCAACCGGGTTGGGATACAAATACCCGGAAAACTCCACAGCACTCAGGCTCAAATTTTCAAAAGTGTGATAAGCAAGTGTCCCGCCGGCGGCAGCCCAAATCAATTCGTTGATTCCGTTGCCGGTAATATCGGCAGCAAGCGGCGTCCAAATAAACAAGTCCGGGTCAGTATGCAACGCTTCATTTGCTGAAAAAACCATTCCCGATTCATTTTCGGTATAATAGGCCTTTCCTTGACTTGTAAAATAAAGATCGTCTGAACCATTTTGTGTAAAATCGCCGGTGTAAATGTAGCTTATACTATTGGCAACCACTGAAAAGAGCTGACCGTGATAATCATACTCAATGTTTGAGCCGGAAGATTGATTGAGGTATATACCTACTTCTGAGTGGGAAAGAAACACCAAATCGGGTATGTTGTTGCCGTTTGCATCAAAAGCATCTACAGCAGTAACCGTGTGATGACTAACCTCTGAAATTGTATGCGGTGAAAAAACAGCATTGCCGTCATTTATGTAGGCAACAAGCCCGATTGTTTCACCGGTAACCACATCCGGAATACCGTTGCCGTTTACATCAACCAGCACCATCGAGAAGCATTCTAAAATATTGGGAGAAGTGCCGGTCGTAAGGATATGCTCCATGGTAAAATTAGCATTTCCGTCATTTCTGTAAAAATCGATAGAATGTTGGCCTATAACCACAAAATCCAAATCTCCGTCACCATCAAAATCTGCTACAGCAATGGATTTACCAAAGCTTTGCACCGAGCCCAACTGCACTCTGCTCTGAAAAACCCCTTGAATGTTTTCGTAAAAAAATATTTCACTATTGCTTTGGGTTACAACCAATAAATCCTTAAACCCATTTGAATTAAAGTCACCATAGTTAATAAAAACAGGGTCGTCTATAGGGTGGTCAATAATCTCTTTGGTAAAATCTGCATTTCCTGAATTCCGGTAAATCACCACCCGGTCGCTTGATCCTGCCTGAACCACAACAATATCGTTAAAGCCGTTGTTGTTAAAGTCTGCCGCAACCATATGCCTGATTCCCTCAGTGTCCGGGTCATCATCAATGATGTTTGCCCCACTGAACTGGGCATTTGCCTGAAACATAAAAAGACCAAAAAGTGTGTAAAGTAAAAATGGTTTCATTTAAAAGGGTTTACTTATTAAAGTTTCAAAGTTAAAGAATCCGGAGTAACTGAAACCTTTCAGGATTTAAAACCCTGAGAGGGTTAAAAGTTAAAGCCGGTTCTCCTTTATTTCCTCAACCACTTCCGGGTCCAGCAGGGTGGAAATATCCCCAAAATTGGAGAAATCGCCTTCGGCTATTTTTCGTAAAATACGGCGCATAATTTTCCCCGAACGGGTTTTGGGCAATCCGCTTACAAACTGAATTTTATCCAGTTTGGCTATGGGTCCGATTTGGTCGGTGATTAAATCATTGATTTCTTTACGTAAATTATCCTGTACCCTTCCGGCACCGGTTTCTTTTAAGATGACAAAACCGTACAAGGCATTGCCTTTTATGTCGTGTGGAAAGCCCACGATAGCACTTTCGGCGACAGCGGGATGCTCGTTGATGGCATCTTCAATAGGTGCCGTTCCCAGATTATGCCCTGAAACTATCACCACATCATCCATTCTTCCGGTAATGCGGTAGTAGCCCACCTCATCGCGCAGTGCTCCGTCGCCGGTAAAATATTTCCCCGGAAAGGCAGAAAAATACGTTTGTTTAAACCGCTCGTGATCGCCCCAGATAGTGCGTGCCATTCCCGGCCAGGGAAATTTTATACACAAACTTCCCACCACCTGATTGTCTTCAATTTCGTTGCGCAATTCGTCCATCAAAACGGGCTGCACTCCGGGTAAGGGTAAAGAAGCATAGGTAGGTTTTGTGGGGGTAACAAAAGGCAGGGGCGAAATAAGAATCCCACCTGTTTCTGTTTGCCACCAGGTATCCACCAGCGGACAGCGTTTTTTGCCCACGTGGTCGTTAAACCAGTGCCAGGCCTCTTCATTGATGGGTTCGCCCACCGAGCCGATGACTTTCAGGGAAGATAAATCATGTTTTTCCACAAAGTCCAGGTTTTCTTTCGCTAAAGCGCGAATGGCTGTGGGTGCTGTATAAAACTGAGTGATTTTATGTTTTTCGACAATTTCCCAGAAGCGGCCAAAATCAGGATAAGAGGGTACGCCTTCAAACATCACAGTAGTTGCACCGTTTAATAAAGGGCCATACACTATATAAGAATGCCCGGTAATCCAGCCAATATCGGCAGTACACCAATACACATCGTTTTCTTCATAGCGAAAGACATTTTTAAATGTATAGGCCGCATACACCATATAGCCGGCGGTGGTATGCAGCATGCCCTTGGGTTTTCCGGTAGAGCCGGAAGTATAAAGTATAAAAAGCGGGTCTTCAGCCTTCATTATTTCGGCCACATGACTGGCGGAAGCTTTGTCCAGCAAAGGTTGCAACCAGTGGTCACGGCCTTCTTTCATAGTAATATTCGTTTGGGTTCGTTGCGCTACCAATACCTTTTTCACATCGGGGCAGTTTTTGAGAGCTTCGTCCACAATGCCTTTGAGATCGATGGTTTTGCTTCCGCGAAAGCCACCGTCTGCCGTAATAATCAAAGAACAATCGCAATCATTGATACGGGTTTCCAAAGCTTTCGCCGAAAAACCGGCAAACACTACTGAATGCACCGCACCAATACGGGCACACGCCAACACCGAAACCGCCAACTCAGGAATCATCGGTAAATAAATACACACCCTGTCCCCTTTTTGGATGCCTTGTTCCTGCAGGACATTCGCCATTTTGGCAACGCGTTCATACAACTGTTTGTATGTAATATGCTGTGCATCCTCTTTGGGGTCGTTGGGTTCAAACAGGATAGCGGTTTTATCACCGCGTTTAGCAAGATGACGATCGATACAGTTTTTGGTAATGTTGAGTTTGGCACCTTCAAACCAGTTGAACCGGGCTTCCTGCATATCATAGTCCAGCACGCTGTCCCATTTGCGGTACCAGTTAAAGTTTTCATCGGCTATTTTGTCCCAAAATGCTTTGGGGTCTTTTACCGACTTTTTATACTGTTTGAAATAATGCTCCAGATTTTTGATTACGTAACTCATTCGTATAATTTTATTCGAACTAAAGTTAGTAAATCTTAGAGTATCTGAAAATTTTTGTTGAAGTGTCTAGAAATATCTGAAGTAAAATTTTTTACGTAAATTTGACTTTATACATTTATACTTTTATGGGTACTGTTGAATTAAAGAAAAGAATCACACTTTATTTAGAAAACGCTGACGAGCGTGTTTTAAAAATAGTAAATAGTGTTTTTGAAAACTATTACCAACAGGAACAAGTGGCTTTTCATCCTGATGGAACCCCTATGTCCCGAAAAGAATATAATGAAGCCCTTGAAACTGCCGAAAAACAAATTAAAGAAGGTGATTATATTTCTGTTGAAGATTTTGAATAAATCAAAACTCTAATACTAATTCCTCTTTAGATGTAAAATATAAGTTGGTAATGAACCAAAAAACCAACTAAACTCTGAAATACGTTTAATTTTTAATTTTATTATTATGAATAGGAAATTATTATCATTTTTTGCAGGAATAGGGATCTTATCCTTAATTTTTATTGTGTATGGAAGCATTGACAATTCCAAGGCTACAATGTCCTCTACCCTAGATTTTTTAGAGGTAGGAAAAACTTATAATATTTCTGTTGTTGTTAGAGAAGGAAATATAAAAATTCTTGAGAAACAAAAGGGAGAATGGGTAAAAGTCAGTTTTAACAGAGGTAGTGGCTTCGACACAAATACAGGCTATATGAACATTAATACTTTTGCTTTTATAGAAACTAAATAAATTCTGAAACAAATATTTAAAAACTAGTTATGGGTAATTGTCTAAATAAACATTTAATTAGCCTTACTGGAGAATATTTTGTAGCAGGAATGATGAGTTTGAAAGGATGGGTTGCAAGTCTAACTTTAAAAAATTATCCTTCTGTCGATATTTTTGGACTTAATCCTCACACGAAAAAGACAGTGAATATTCAGGTTAAAACTACTAAAATCAAAAAAGATTATTTAATTGGATTACGTCACGATCAACGAAATATAATAAAAGAAGTAATAACAACTCCATATATTTTTGTACATATCAATAAAAATAGTGATGTTCGTTATTTTATCCTTTCAACGGAGGAATTTATCGAACTAATTGAAGTAACTGACGACAAGTATTTTAATCGTCCTAGAGAAATAGCCCTAAAACCTAATTACCCCATTGCTGTCCAAGTTTCAGATTTAGAAAAATATGAAGACAATTGGGATAGTCTATGGAAATAAAAAAATGACCAAAGAGGTTTCTGAATTTTAACTTACTAGAATTTATATATATCCCTTACTTACTCAAATACATCTTTCTTCTGCTGTACAGCTCATAAAAAGCATCGTCTTTTAAGCTTTCAACAAACAAGATGCTCTCGCCGGTGCTTTTCATTTCTGGGCCTAATTGCTTGTTTACATTCGGGAATTTATTGAATGAGAATACCGGTTGCTTGATGGCATAGCCTTTTAACTGCGGATTGAATTTAAAGTCGGTTACTTTATTTTCGCCCAGCATCACTTTGGTGGCATAGTTTACATACGGCTCGCCATAAGCTTTTGCAATAAACGGCACGGTGCGTGACGCCCTTGGGTTTGCTTCAATGATGTAAACCGTATCGTCCTTAATGGCAAATTGAATGTTTATCAAACCAACCGTATTGAGTGCCAGGGCAATTTTATGCGTATGGTCTTTTATTTGTTGCATTACAAATTCGCCCAAATTAAACGGCGGCAAGGTAGCATTTGAATCGCCCGAGTGAATACCACACGGCTCAATATGCTCCATAATACCAATGATATAGACATTTTCGCCATCGCAAATAGCATCAGCCTCAGCTTCAATAGCACCATCAAGATAGTGGTCCAATAGCAGTTTGTTATTGGGGATGGAACGCAGTAAATCCACCACGTGTTCTTCCAGTTCTTTTTTGTTGATAACGATTTTCATTCCTTGCCCACCCAACACATAGGAAGGTCTTACCAGTAACGGAAAGTCGAGTTCGTCTGCAATTTTGAGGGCTTCTTCAGCGGTTTCTGCAACACCAAATTTTGGATAAGGAATGTTATTTTCTTTCAATAAATTTGAAAAACTTCCGCGGTCTTCGGCCAAATCAAGCGACTCAAAAGTGGTCCCTATAATTTTGATACCGTAACGGTGTAATTTTTCAGCCAGTTTTAAAGCAGTTTGACCCCCCAACTGAACAATCACCCCTTCGGGTTTTTCGTGTTGAATAATATCGTAAATATGTTCCCAGAAAACCGGCTCAAAATACAGCTTGTCTGAAATGTCAAAATCGGTTGATACGGTTTCGGGATTGCAGTTAATCATAATGGTTTCATAACCACATTCGGCCGCAGCAAGTACACCGTGCACACAGCAGTAGTCAAACTCAATTCCCTGCCCGATACGGTTGGGCCCTGAACCAAGCACAATGATTTTTTTCTTATCGGAAACAATGCTGTCGTTAGCGGCATATTTTTCCCCGCCTTTGGCGGGTTCCACTTCATTTTCAAAAGTGGAATAATAGTAAGGTGTTTCTGCTTTAAACTCGGCAGCACAGGTATCCACGAGTTTATAAACACGCTTGATGTTCATTTCAGCGCGTTTTTTATACACCTGACTTTCCAGACATTCCAGCATATGTGCTATCTGGCGGTCGCCATAGCCTTTTTGTTTGGCTTCGAGCATCAGTTCTCTGGAAATGGTATCGATAGTATATTTTGAAATTTCTTTTTCTAATTGGTAAAGCTCTTCATATTGCTTGAGGAACCACATATCGATTTTGGTAATTTCGTGAATGCGGCTCAACGGAATTCCCATTTGAATCGCGTCATAAATCACAAACACACGATCCCAGCTGGCATAAGTCAATTTTTCAATGATCTGGTCATAGTTTTTATAGCTTTTTCCGTCGGCACCCAGTCCGTTTCTTTTTATTTCCAGCGATTGTGTGGCTTTGTGGAGTGCTTCCTGAAACGAGCGGCCAATGCCCATTACCTCGCCCACCGATTTCATTTGGAGGCCAAGTGTTCTGTCGCTTCCTTCAAATTTGTCGAAATTCCAGCGTGGTATTTTTACGATGACATAATCCAGCGTGGGCTCAAATAATGCCGAAGTGGATTTGGTAATTTGATTGCTTAATTCATCAAGTGTATAGCCAATGGCTAGTTTTGCGGCAATCTTAGCAATGGGATATCCGGTAGCTTTAGATGCCAAGGCTGATGAACGCGATACCCGCGGGTTGATTTCTACAGCAATGATTTCTTCTTTTTCATCGGGGCTAACTGCAAATTGCACATTACACCCGCCGGCAAAATCACCGATACTGCGCATCATCAAGATAGCCATATCACGCATTCGCTGATAGGTTCTGTCTGAAAGGGTCATTGCCGGAGCTACGGTTATGGAGTCGCCCGTGTGGATGCCCATCGGGTCCATATTTTCAATAGAACAAATAATAACTACATTGTCATTTTTATCTCTTAAAAGTTCCAGTTCATATTCTTTCCAACCAATCAAGGCTTTGTCAATCATCACTTCGTGAATGGGTGAAATTTCCAAGCCGTGTTGTAACAATCGGTCAAAATCTTCGGGTTTATAAACAATTGATGCGCCTGCGCCACCCAGTGTGTAGGAAGCTCTGATTACTAATGGAAAACCAAACTCCTGAGCGATTTCTTTTCCTTTTAAAAAGGAATTGGCTGTAGCCTGGGGAGCCATGGGTACACCAATTTCCAACATTAAATTTCTAAACTGCTCTCTGTCTTCGGTAATATTGATAGCGTTGATATCAACCCCGATAATTTTTACGCCAAAGTCCTGCCAGATGCCTTTTTCATCGGCCTCAATACACAGGTTGAGTGCCGTTTGTCCACCCATTGTGGGCAGTACTGCATCAATTTGCGGATGTTCTTTTAAAATTTGAATAAGCGACTTGGTGGTTAAGGGCAGCAAGTAGATGTGATCTGCCATAGCAGGGTCTGTCATAATGGTTGCCGGATTGGAATTGATAAGAACGGTTTCAATTCCGTCTTCACGCAGCGAACGCAGTGCTTGACTTCCTGAATAATCAAACTCACAGGCCTGCCCAATCACGATTGGTCCTGAACCGATAATTAAAATAGATTTAAGGTCTTTATTCTTTGGCATTTAGAAAAACTTTTGAGATGTGGAATGATAAGGTATAAAAAAAGGTGTTACTTATAAAAGTAACACCTTGTATTTTAAAAGATAAATACATTATTTTTTGTGACGTGGCTCAGAAGATACAGTTAATTTTTTTCTCCCTTTGGCTCTGCGGGCAGCCAATACTTTTCTGCCATTAGCAGAAGCCATACGCTCTCTAAAACCGTGTTTGTTTCTTCTTTTTCTTTTTGATGGCTGAAATGTTCTCTTGCTCATTGCTGTATATCTTTATTTCTTCTGAAAAATTCTGATTTAAACTCTGTGAAACGCTCTCTCAAAGTCGGGGGCAAATATACAAACCTTTTTGAGTTTGACAAATGGATTTATTAAAATATTTATTTTTGTTTTTACTACCTTTGCACCTTCAATAAAATCACCACTTATGTTTCATAAAAATATCAAATTAGTGCTTACCGTTATTGTTTTTGGACTTGCAATTTGGCAGTTTACAGAAGGCAATATCGGCAACGGCATTATGTATATACTTCTTGCCTCGATGTTTGTTTTACTTTATTATAAAAATGAAATCATCATCATGGCATTTTTGAGATTGCGAAAACAGGATTTTCCCGGTGCTAAAAAATGGCTGGACAAAATCAAAAACCCGGAGGCCTCTTTGGTGAGAAAACAACAAGGGTATTACAATTACCTTAACGGCTTGATGGTGATTCAAACCAATATGAATGAAGCTGAAAAATACTTCAAAAAAGCCATCAGTTTAGGACTTTCAATGAATGCCGATTTGGCTATGGCCAAACTCAACCTGGCAGGAATCGCCATGTCGAGAAGAAGAAAGCGCGAAGCTCAAACACTGCTCACCGAAGCCAAAAAACTGGACAAACACAATATGCTCGCCGATCAAATTAAAATGATGAAAGAGCAGATGAAAAGAATCTAAGTTTATGGTTTATTGTTTATTGTTTGAGCATTGAGCAGACCTGAATATTGTTGCATTTTTACTTCCAAAAAATCAATCGCAGGGCAACGATTATAAGAATTACTCCAAAAATCTTTTTAAGTGTTGCTTGGTCGATGGAAATGGCAAACTTGGAGCCTAAGTGTGCCCCAACCACAAAAGCAACAGCAATCACAGCTGCATACTTCCAGTTTACATGACCTGCCTGGTAATAGTTATAAGCCGCAATGAGCGTAACCGGAACGGCCAACACTGCCAGGCTTGTTCCCTGAGCCTCGTGTTGTGTAAAGCCCAAGGCAAAAACCATCAACGGTATCATTACAATTCCACCGCCCACACCCATCAATCCACTGAAAATACCGGCTAAAACACCAATAATGATTAATAAAATTATCAACGTCATTTTGTTCATTTTTCGTTTTAAAGACCGGTTACATAATGCCCTTTGTGGGGGATTTCAATCTGGTATTTTTTTCCGGAGCGGTTGTTGAGCTTGGTTTCACGCAACCACGGATTGTGGATTTTTAAAATTTTATAATTGATTTCATACTGCTGTGCAAAAGCAGCCAAATCATCGATGGGCTTGTCCACTTCAACTACAAATGAAGGAACCATAGTATAAAGGTCTTTCTCTCTAAAGTTGAACCCATACTTTTTTGGGTCACTCATGATTTCTTTTAGCGCAAGAATCCTAAACATATACCTTCCGGTTTCTTCGCCCAATAAAAGGTTGTAATAATCTTCTACTTTTTGACCTTCCAAACGGCGGTTTATTCCGGCATTACCGGCATTGTATGCCGCAGCGGCCAGTGTCCAACTTCCAAAGCGCTCTTTGGAAGCCAATAAATATCTACAGGCGGCTTCTGTGGATTTAACCAGGTGGTAACGCTCGTCCACATTGTCATTAACTTCGAGTCCATATTCTTTGGCGGTGGCGGGCATTATCTGCCAAATCCCTCTAGCACCGGCAGGCGAAACCACATTCATCAAACCGCTTTCTATAACTGCCAGATATTTAAAATCATCCGGTACGCCGTGTTTTTCCAAAATGGGCTCTATAATCGGGAAGTATTTATTGGCTCTTTTAAACATCAACAAGCCGTTTGACTGCCAATAGGTATTCACCAAAAGCTCTCTGTCCATGCGTTCCCTCACATCCGGGTCACTCATGGGAACGGGCTCACCGGCAAAATCGATTTCTTCGGGCAGGGGAAGTGCATATACATTGTATTCATTGATGAGTTTTGACTCAAAACGCTCATCGGTAGGCGGGTCTTTTTCAGCAAAAATAAACAACCCGCTAACACCTACTATTAACACCAAACCTAAAATTTTAACCAACCTGTTCATAACCAAAAATTTTTACTAAAGATAATTAATTTCTTAAACGTTTAAAGGGGTTCTTCAAGTATTATTTTAGGCAAGTTTTCATTGAACCACCTGTATCGGTTTAATATCATTATATGAGTTCCTCCTTCAATAACTATGCAATTTTTGATTTTGTCGATAGGAAAAACAAAATCTTTATCGCCATGAATATGTATTACTTTTTCATCCACCTTTTCCCGATTCCAGCACACCATATTCTTTATAGCCCAATCGAGATAACTTTCATCCCTCACTGAAAGGTACTGCTGGTAGAGCGATAGTCTCTTTTTAGTTTTATTGCCTATGGCAAATTTGGTTAAATCGTCTGCATTTAAAATTTTTTTGGTGGGAACCAGTTTATAGGCCCGTGTTTTTCTTGCCAGTGTTAAATGAATGGGAAATTCGTGTTTTGATTTAACACTCGAAATGATGATTAGTTTACGAAGATTTAAAAAAGCACTCATTTCCTGCACCATCACCCCACCGAATGAAACACCGATTAGAACAGCGTTTTCTTCCTTAACTTCCTGAGCCATTCGCCGTGCATAATCCTGAATGGTTTCCTTTTTTTCAGGGATTTTCCATTCAATAAAATGAATGCTAAATTGGTCTTTAGGCAAGTCAATATTTTCAAATATTTCTTTGCCAGCAGCTAATCCCGGAACGAAGTAAATAGGTATAATTTGCTGGCTCATTTTATTTTAACACGGCTTTATTTGTTAAAAGTCAACTTTTATTCGTAAATTTGTAAGGCAAAATTAAGGATTAATTCTTCAGCACAAGAAATCCTTTGGAAACAATAAATAATCCCCGGCAAAAAACTATAGTGTTTTTTGTTTATTTAAATGTTTTTACACCAGACCTACTATTTTTAGCTATCTCTGTGATGTTTAAAAAACAGTTAACAATAGTACAAATATTATGACTACTGAAATCGAAATTAAGGACAATGAATTCCTAAGGCAGTTTGAATTTTATCATGACGACCAAATGGCCCGAATTGAGTACAGCCTTCAGGAGCGAAAAATCTTTTTAACCAAATTTGACATGCCCGAAAGCCTGCTTGACAAAGGTCTTGCTGAGCCTTTTATGGAAGCTGTTTTTACCGAAATTAAAGGCAGAAAAATAAGCTTAGTACCCACCTGCTCTGAGGTAACCCACTTTGTAAGAAGAAACCGAAGACGCTTTAAAGAATTGCTTCCGGTAGGAATTAATATTTAAAGTTAGAAGGTAAAAGTACAAAGTTAGAAGTTCACCTGTAAAATTTTAAGGTATGCCTATTTGGCGTACCTTTTTTTGTTTCAGCCAACTACTTTTTCGTTAATAAACTCAAACCTTACCAAACCATCTTCATCAATTTCGGTGAGTTTTATCTGGTGTAAAGTATTGACATATTCAGGATTCCAGGGCATTTTTACTTTCACATAGTTTTCGGTAAAACCGTGAATGTAACCCTCTTTATTTTCGCCTTCAAACAAAACAGTGCGCGAGGTTCCCAATTGTGACTCATAAAAGGCTCTGCGTTTTTTTACGGAAAGTCCGCGCAGCATTTTACTGCGTTTTGCACGCACATTCTGCGGAACAACACCTTCCATTTCAGCCGCTTCTGTATTTTCCCTTTCAGAATACGTAAAAACGTGCAGGTATGAAATATCCAGCTCGTTTAAAAAGTTATAGGTCTCCAGAAAATGAACATCGGTCTCCCCGGGAAAACCCACTATCACATCCACACCAATGCAGGCGTGAGGCATTACTTCCCTGATTTTTGCAACACGGTCTATATAAAGTTCCCGCATATAGCGGCGTTTCATTTTTTTAAGAATTTCATTACTGCCTGATTGCAGCGGGATATGAAAATGCGGTACAAATGTGTCTGACTTTGAAACAAACTCAATGGTTTCATTTTTTAGCAGGTTAGGCTCAATCGATGAAATGCGCAAACGCTCAATGCCTTCTACTTTGTCCAAAGCTTTTACCAAATCCAGAAACGTATGTTCGTGACGTTTGTTTCCAAATTCGCCTTTGCCGTAATCACCAATATTCACCCCGGTAAGCACAATTTCTTTGATGCCTTGTTCTGAAATTTCTTTGGCGTTTTTAAGCACATTTTCCAGGGTATCGCTTCGTGAAATTCCTCTCGCCAGCGGAATGGTGCAATACGTACATTTATAATCACAGCCATCCTGAACTTTTAAAAATGCCCGGGTCCTGTCGCCTATGGAATAAGCACCAACATAAAAATCGGTTTCTTCAATTTCACAGCTGTGTACTTCGCCGAAATCGTTTTTGGACAAGTCGTTGAGGTAGTCGGTGATTTTGAATTTTTCTTTAGCTCCCAGCACCAAATCAACACCATCAACAGCGGCCAGTTCTTCCGGTTTCAATTGGGCATAACAGCCCACAGCAGCCACAAAAGCATCCGGATTGGCCTGTTGTGCTTTTTTAACAATGGTTTTAAAACGCTTATCGGCATTTTCAGTTACTGAACAGGTGTTAATCACATAAATATCAGCTGTTTCCTCAAACTCCACCCTGTCAAAGCCTTCGTCAGTAAAGCTTCGGGCGATGGTAGAAGTTTCAGAAAAATTGAGTTTACAACCCAAGGTGTAAAATGCCACTTTTTTTCTAGCGTTCATTCTTGTATTTTTGAAAAATTGCCGGGCGGCAAAAATACGGATTATTTTAGAGATTCGATAATAGATATTAGACGCTAGATTTTAGACGCTAGATATTAGACAACAGACTTATGAGATTCAATTTCAATTTTTTATCACTTTTATTATTCATAGCTGTTGGCTTTCTGGTTGTTTCCTGCAAAGATTCCCGAAACGAAGGCAGAGATCATCTTGTTTTTCGTTATAACGAGCACCAAAATATTGCATCTCTCGACCCGGCGTTTGCCCGAAATGCTTCTACCGTCTGGGCTACCAATCAGCTTTTTAACGGTTTGGTACAGCTGGACGACAGCCTGAACATTCAGCCGGATATTGCCAAACGCTGGGAAATCAACGATTCTACTTATACCTATACCTTTTATTTGAGAGACGATGTTTGGTTTCACAAACACCGGTTGTTCGGTAAAGATTCCACCCGAAAAGTGGTTGCAGATGATTTTGTCCATAGTTTTAACCGGCTCAAAGACCCGCGGGTGGCCTCGCCCGGAAGCTGGGTGCTCAACAATGTAGAAAGCTATTATGCCGTTAACGATACTGTTTTTGAAATTCAGCTCAGGCAGGCATTTCCGCCGTTTATCGGGTTGCTGGCTATGCGATACTGCTCGGTAGTGCCCCAAGAAATTACAGAGTATTATGGCAATAACTTTCGGTCAAATCCCATTGGCACCGGCCCTTTTCACTTCAAGCTTTGGGAAGAAAACGTCAAACTGGTTTTCAGAAAAAACAACCACTATTTTGAAACAGACAAATTAGGAAACCAACTCCCCTATCTGGAAGCGGTGGCCGTTACTTTTCTACCCGACAAGCAAAGTGAATTTTTACAGTTTGCACAGGGAAAACTCGATTTTATTTCGGGTCTGGATGCTTCCTACAGAGACGAACTACTCACCGCCACCGGAGCCCTGAGACCCAACTATGAAAAAGAGGTTTATATGCTCAAAGGCCCCTACCTCAACACCGAGTTTATCGCCCTGCAGACCCGTTCTGAAAGGAATCCTGCATTGAAGTCGCCCACTTTCAGGCAGGCGTTGAATTACAGTTTTGACCGCCAGGTGATTATTACCTATTTGAGAAACGGAATTGGCGCAACCGGCACAAGCGGCATTATCCCCAAAGGCTTGTATGGTTTTGACAACATAGAAGGCTACAGCTACCAACCCGAAAAAGCCCGTCAATTACTCGAACAATACAAACAGGAAACCGGCGACCACAACCCAAGTCTTGTACTCACGACAGACAGTAACTACCAGGACATCTTTGAGTATCTGCAACGCGAATTTGAAAAAATGGGCATTCGCACTTCGATTGATGTAATGCCGTCGTCAGCTATAAGGCAGGCGCGGGCCGATGGTTCACTGGATGCTTTTCGCTCCAGCTGGATTGCCGATTATCCCGATGCCGAGAGTTATCTCTCCCTGTTTTACAGCCCCAACCACACACCCTCCGGACCCAATTTTACTTTTTTTGAAAACAAGGTGTATGACAGTTTATACGCTTACGCGAAAAATTTAACAGCTATTCAAGACCGTAAAATCATTTACCAAAAAATGGACTCGTTAATGATAACAGAAGCCCCCATAGTGCCTTTGTATTATGATGAAGCTGTGCGTTTTGTAAGGAAAAATGTCACCGGGCTGGGAATCAATCCGCAGAATTTTCTTATATTGAAGAATGTAAAAAAAAGCCCCCCAACCCCCTAAAGGGGGCTTCAAAATATCTTTAATGTCATTTATAAGCAACTTTATACCATCGCTCGTATCTCTAAAACACAATAAGAGGAAAAGAGAGGTCCTGTTTGAAAAAGACATCATTGAAGACAACGGTGCCTACGGAAAACTTAAGGACACTAAAAAAATGTCACCGCTGGAGTTTAAGAAGTTTCAGACAAAACTATTGGAAGACAGAAAAAGAAGCCGGCGAAAGTTTTTAATTGTTTACTCGGCCGTTATGATTGTGGTGGTGACTTTGATTGTGTATTTTTTGTTTTACTTTAAACTACCTTCCTAAAGTATAAATAATACACATTAGCTCCCAAGATAAAGGCATTTGTGATAATTACCGGCCAGGAAGTTTGCAACATAAAACCATAAGCAACAAAAGCAATGCACCCCAGCGAATTTACCAAGCGCAATGACCTTATGTTTTTCATCATAAATGAAACAATCAGCAGTAGTGAAGCCAGATAACCAACCATTTCTGTGGTTGTAAAAAATGTGTTTTCCATAGTTAAAAAAACCTCTTAAGTTTTCACAAAAGAGGTTTTATTGATTTTAAAGATTAATCTACTTTTCGCTTTCGGTCCACCTCTTTGAGAAGGATTTTTCGCAATCTCAAACTCTTGGGTGTTACCTCAACATATTCATCTTTTTGGATGTATTCCAAGGCTTCTTCCAATGAAAATTTAATCGCCGGAACAATTTTGACTTTATCATCAGCTCCCGAAGAACGCACGTTTGAAAGTTTTTTGGTTTTGGTAACATTCACCACCATATCATCACCACGGGAGTTTTCACCAATCACCTGACCTTCATAAATATCTTCATTTGGGTCTACAAAAAACTTACCGCGCTCCTGAAGCTTATCAATTGAGTAAGGAATGGCCTTTCCATTTTCCATAGAAATCAATGAACCATTCTGACGCTCAGGAATACCGCCTTTAAACGGTTGATATTCCAAAAAGCGATGGGTCATAATGGCTTCACCGGCAGTGGCGGTCAACAACTGGTTTCTCAACCCGATAATACCTCTAGAAGGAATGTGGAATTTACAAATCATTCGCTCGCCTTTGCCTTCCATACTCAACATTTCCCCTTTTCTGATAGTTACCATATCGATGGCTCTACCTGAAATGTCTTCCGGCAAATCGATGGTCAATTCTTCAACCGGCTCACATTTTACACCGTCAATTTCTTTAATGATTACCTGTGGCTGTCCTATTTGAAGTTCGTAGCCTTCTCTTCTCATGGTTTCAATCAACACAGAAAGATGTAAAACTCCACGACCAAAAACCATAAATTTATCGGCACTGTCTGTGGGCTGCATTCTCAAAGCCAGGTTTTTTTCAAGTTCTTTTTCAAGACGTTCCTTGATGTGTCTTGAGGTTACAAACTTTCCGTCTTTACCAAAAAACGGTGAATCGTTGATGGTAAACAACATGCTCATTGTGGGCTCGTCTATAGCAATGGTTTCAAGAGCTTCGGGGTTTTCAAAATCGGCTACGGTATCGCCAATTTCAAAATTTTCAAGACCAACCAATGCACATATATCACCGGCAACAACCTGAGTTACTTTTTTTCTGCCGAGACCTTCAAAAGTGTGAAGTTCTTTGATGCGTGACTTTACTCTTGTACCGTCTCTTTTTACAAGAGTTACAGGCATATTTTCTGTTAAAGTACCACGTTGCAAACGCCCGATAGCGATTCTACCTGTAAACGATGAATAATCTAATGAGGTGATTAACATCTGCACGGTTCCTTCTTCCACTTTGGGTGAAGGAATGTGCTCAATAACCATATCAAGCAAAGGCTCTATATTACCTGTGGGCTTTTTCCAGTCGTCACTCATCCAGTTCTGCTTAGCGGAACCATATACTGAAGGGAAATCTAACTGCCACTCTTCAGCACCCAATTCAAACATCAAATCAAAAACGGCCTCGTGCACCTCATCAGGTGTACAGTTTTCTTTATCTACTTTGTTGATTACCACACATGGCTTTAGACCTAAGTCTAACGCTTTCTGCAGTACAAATCGTGTTTGAGGCATTGGGCCTTCAAAAGCATCTACCAGCAACAGCACGCCATCGGCCATATTAAGAACACGCTCAACTTCACCACCAAAATCGGCGTGACCGGGGGTATCGATAATGTTGATTTTAGTATCTTTATAAACCACCGAAACGTTTTTGGAAACAATGGTAATGCCACGTTCACGCTCCAGGTCGTTGTTATCAAGAATAAGGTCACCGGTGTTTTCGTTGGAACGAAAGAGGTTACAGTGATACATGATTTTGTCAACCAGCGTGGTCTTTCCGTGGTCAACGTGGGCAATAATAGCGATGTTTTTAATTTTAGTCATAAAAAGGGCCAAATTTTGAGCGTGCAAAGGTACGGTTAATTTTCCAAGTTTTATTGCCTGCTTTCAAAATTCATTGTGTTAATTTTCAGCCAACTAGTTTTTTACAAATGTTACGTTTTAAAATTGATTAACTTTGCGGTCAAAATAAGCCATTATGCAACTCCAGTTAATTCCAAAAATAAAACATACCGCTTCTAATAACTTTTTTCTACTTGCAGGCCCTTGTGCCATTGAAGGTGAAGAAATGGCCTTGCGCATCGCCGAAGAAGTTGTTACGATTACAGACAAGCTTGAAATACCCTATATTTTTAAAGGCAGTTTTAAAAAAGCCAATCGTAGCCGTATCGACAGTTTTACAGGCATAGGCGATGAAAAGGCTTTGAGAATCCTTCGAAAAGTTTCAGAAACGTTTGATATTCCCACTGTGACTGACATTCATGAAGTGAGTGATGCGGCTATGGCAGCCGAATATGTGGATGTATTGCAAATCCCGGCTTTTCTGGTACGTCAAACCGATTTGGTAGTTGCAGCAGCCAACACCGGAAAAGTAGTCAACCTTAAGAAAGGCCAGTTTATGAGTCCGGAAAGCATGAAACACGCCGTTAAAAAAGTAACCGATTGCGGAAACAATCAGGTGATGGTGACAGACCGCGGCACCATGTTTGGCTATCAGGATATGATAGTTGATTTTAGAGGAATCCCCACGATGCGTGAGTTTGCCCCCACTGTGCTGGATGTAACCCACAGCCTGCAGCAACCCAACCAAAGCAGCGGCGTGACCGGAGGTCGCCCAGATATGATTTCAACCATTGCCAAAGCAGGAATCGCTGTGGGTGTTGACGGTATTTTTATTGAAACCCACTTTGACCCGGCCAATGCAAAAAGCGACGGCGCCAATATGCTGGACTTAAAATATCTGGAAAAACTGTTAAGTGATTTGACAGCTATCAGAAAAACGGTAGCATCCCTTTAAATTAACTGACTTTTGTCATTTTTTACTTTTAAGTAAAAGTTTACTTTCGTTTTCATTAAATCACATCTCATGATAGTTGATAAAATAGCATTATTTAATTATGAAAACGGAGCGTTTATAATGACCGTAATTTTTGGCTTGGTCATTGTCGCATTAATAGCCGGCGTTTACCTGATGATGAAAAACGACCGAAAAAACTCAAAGGAATAAACACACTTATTTACCATCTACATAATTCTGCAAATAGGCAAAACGGGGGGTTAATTTACCGCCTTCGGTAATTTTTGCACGCTGTAGGATTCCGTCTTTATCGCCGTTAAAAAATGCCGGGATTACGTGTTCCATAAACATATCGCCGAAACCTTCGCTGGCATCTTTGGGCAGCTCACAAGGCAGATTATCAACTGCCATTACCGTGATAGCACCCGCAGTATCAAAAGCGGTTTCACTTTCGGTTTTGGGGTCGTAGCCGTAAAAGGGCTCTGCGATGGTTGAGGGTCTAATGGTACAAGCCACCGGCCCGTCGATATCACAGGAAACATCCGCTACCAGGTTGATTTTAAAATCGGGTTGTCTGGCATCTTCTCTTGTAAAAAGGAACGGAGCGCCGTCACCATAAAAATGGCCGGTAATCAACATATTGCTCACTTTGGCAAAACGCATAAAATCACTTTCATAGCCTGACGGGTCTTTATAGAATTCTTGTTTATCGCCCTCCTTGCCGTCGATGCGCTTGTTATAATCCATCACATCGATAAAACAATAAACAGGTGCATCATATTTTTTTGATAAATAATCATCCACCGAAACTTCATTGATGCCTAAATGGTCGAGAATTTCTTTAGCTCCATAAGCTACTTTTCCTCTTCCGGTAAGGACGATTTTGATGTTGGGCAGTTTGATTTTATCCAGTTCGGCTTTTACGGCATCCAGATCGGGCAGGTGTTCGACTTTGGGAAGTGTGAAAAGTTGGTTTCTTAAACCCAATGCTCTAAAACCATTGTATGCCCCCACCAGACCGGCATAACGGCCAAATCCTATCAGCCGATGATTATTTTCAGCCACAATGGTTTCGTGGTCATACAACTCTATGTTTTTTTGAAGAATCGCTTGTAATAACTTTCGGTTGTAGGGTTGTTTTTTAATGGTATGACTGAAGAAAAAATATTTCTTGCCGGGTATCAAAGCATCGACCGGCACTTCCTTTACCCCCAGCATGACATCACAATCTGAAATAGTGTCAGTTACCTCCAGTCCATTTTCGCGATAAGCGTCATCAGGAAAAACACGAATGTCTGAAGCTTCAATTTTAAAGTGAACATCAGGAAATTTCTGCAGGACTTCCCGGCATTTTTCAGGGGAGAATACCACGCGTTTGTCCGGCGGATTTTTACGTTCTTTGACGATTGCGATTTTTAAGGTCATTTTGGAATATTTTTTGTGTAAAGTCAACAGGCTTGCAAAGATATAATTTTGTGTTGTATCTTTGCGGTTCGCTTCAAGCGAAAAATCCATTCACGGGGTCGACCGGTTTTGACAGCGAGATGAATGGAATAGTAAGCACGCCGAGCGCCGGATTACAGCTCGTAAATCTCATGATTCACACTTTTTAAACGGCGAAGATAACTACGCCCTAGCTGCATAATCCGAATTACAGTAGGATAATGCCTCGTCCGACAAGGTCGGAAAGCAGGATGTCTCTCAAAGGCCTTGGTTTGCGGCAGTTGATCAAGGGACATCGTAAAAGTAAACCTAGAAATCACAGGGTCTTGATGTGATTTTGAAACTCAATTGAGACTAAGGGTAACTTTGGGTGTTTTTTCCCGGTGTTACCACGAAAACCAATAAAAAACTAAGCGTGTAGAAAGCTGTTGTATTCCTTGTTTGGACGAGGGTTCGAATCCCTCCGACTCCACATGAAGCGCAACAAGTTTGCGGATTGAAACATTAAAAACCTGCCAAGTTTACTTGAGCAGGTTTTGTTGTTTTAAGACGCCCGGACCGTTAGGTACGGCTTGTTGCATTTCCTAATTCGGATTAAATGGGATCACCGATAGGTACTCCCTCCGAAGCTTTTGAGTTTACAAAAAAGCGTAGGAGGGCTTTATTATTTCTGCATTTTAAAATTTTCAGCATAAAAGTTTAATATTCACTAAATATATTCGAATATTATTTTAATTTTATTTATCTTTGCTTTAACTTTATTAAAAAATGAATCCAAAATTACCCATTCATTGTCCGGCGTGCAGCAGCACTTTAAACGTGTCGCAGTTACGATGCTCCCATTGTGATACTTCAGTAAATGGTAATTATAGCTTGCCGGTGTTTTTAAAGCTATTGCCGGAAGAACAGGAGTTTATTCTTCAGTTTTTAACAAACAGCGGCAGCCTCAAAGAAATGGCCAAACAGATGAGCATCAGCTACCCAACATTGAGGAATAAACTGGACGATCTAATTGAAAAAATCAATACTCTCAGCTCCCATGAAAACACTACTCTTTAATCCGTTTAAAAAATACAGCGAGCAGCAACTCTTGATTTTTGGGTTGGTAACTGCTGCCGTAGGTGTGGTTTTTGCGAGTTTGACCAACACTCATTTTGACGGGGTGCTGGATACCCATTTTGGAAAAAGTGTTTCATTGAAAACGGCTGCCCTGCAAAGCTTGATTAACAGCGTGAGTATTGTTTTGGTGTTTTATCCGCTCGGAAAAATTATCAATTCAAAAACTAGGCTCATTGATATTTTCAACGTCTCTTTGATTGTAAAAATACCGGCTTACTTTTTATTGCCTTTTAACATTAACGGCTGGGCATACAAACAATCAGAACCATTAATCAGTGCCATTTCAGACCCGTTTAATTTGCAGTTCACCCCTGAGCTCATCGTTTTTTTGGCCCTATCGTCTATTTTGGCCATACTGATTTTTGTCTGGCTGATTGTTTTATTGTACAACGGCTTTAAAGTAGCCACCAACCTTAAAGAAACCAAACACATCATTATGTTTATAGCAGCAATTATTATAGCAGAAATCGTCTCCAAAGTTTTATTATATTTTGTGTGATATGAATTTTTCAAATCCATTATTTATCATTCTATGTGCACACGGTATTATTACCTTATCTGCCGGATTGTTAATGTATTATAAGCCTCCAAAAAAAATCAATCATTTGTATGGTTACCGAACTAAACGCTCTATGTCTTCTCAGGAAAAATGGGATTTTGCTCAAAAATATTCATCACAAGAAATGATACGTCAAGGAATTGTAATAACAGGAATTGGATTGGTTAATTTATTTTTAAGTGTTTCTGAAATAGTAAGTGTATTAATTGCAATATCTTTAATAATTATTTCAGTAATACTCCTATTATTTAAAACCGAAAAACAACTCAAACAAAAATTTGATGCCCATGAAACCTTATTATGAAGTACAACGTTTTACGCAATGGTGGGTGTGGATACTCTTGCTTGTAGTATTTTTTACAACCATCATCCCTATTATCACTTTAATTACAGAAAATGGTTTTGACACCAGCTATTCCTGGGCAATTATTTTTCCGGCAGCCACTACCGGACTTGTGGTGCTTTTGTTTTATTTGTTAAAACTGGAAACCACCATCGATGCTAAAGGTATTCACTATCGCTTTTTTCCATTTCCCAAAAAAATGATTCCATGGCAGGAAATAGAATCCTGTTACGTAAGGACATACAGTCCCTTAACTGAGTTTGGCGGTTGGGGTATCCGGTTTGGATTGGGCGGGAGAGCTTATAATGTCAAGGGCAATAAAGGAATTCAGGTAGTTACAAAATCCGGCAAAAAAATTCTTTTTGGCACACAAAATGAAACAGAAGTACAAAACGTTATTGATGCATATAAGCCCCGCTCCGTCGCTAAAGCTTAAAAGCGTAAGTGACCAACCCCTAAAGGGGAGCTTAATGATATAAATTGATAAATTAGCTCAAACATATCTTTAAAATATTTAACATGAAAGACATTATCACGGCCTTATTTCTATTGTTTGTTTTATTTGGGTTTTCCCAAAATGACAACTATACTTCTGAAGAAATAGTTCTCACCAATTTGATTGAAGGTACATTGTTGATTCCCTCATCTGAAGAAATTGTTCCGCTGGTGATTCTTATCCAAGGTTCAGGCCCTACAGACCGTGACGGCAACCAGCCGAATATGAGAAACAACTCTTTGAAATATCTGGCTGAAAGTCTGGCCGGGGAAAACATAGCCACTTTTAGATATGACAAAAGGCTGGTGAAACTAGCTCAACAAGGCCGCTTGCGTGAAGAAAACATAAATTTTGATGATTTTGTGGATGATGCCAAATCAGTTTTACAACACTTTCAAGACGATAAGCGTTTTTCGCATATTGTAATTGCCGGGCACAGCGAGGGTTCATTGGTAGGAATGCTTGCCGCACAAAATGGAGCCGATGCTTTCATATCGATTGCCGGAGCCGGTCAAGTTATAGACAACCTAATTGTGGAACAGTTGGGAAGACAAACCCCTGAACTTGCCGAAGAAGCCCGTAAAAACTTTGATGAAATGCGCGAAACCGGATCCTCAAAAAACTATAGCATCATGCTGTCTTCAATTTTCAGAACCAGTGTACAACCCTTTATGTATAGCTGGATGCAATACAATCCGCAAACAGAAATTGCCCGTCTCGATGTGCCCATCTTAATCTTGAATGGAACTGAAGATTTACAAACCAACGAAGCAGAAGCTCGAATGCTTCACAGTGTAAAGCCTTTTGCTGAAATGTACCTCATTGAAAATATGAACCACGTTTTTAAAGAAATTGCCACCGGCGACACGATTGAAAATGCCAAGTCCTACAATGAGCCACACAGACCCATCATGCCGGAACTGGTTGATAGAATTGTAACTTTTGTACAAGCACTTGAAGATTAAAGGAAGGTTTTTTAGTGTTCAGATTTCCTAAAAAACTTCTTACTTCTAATATCTAATATCTAACGTCTTAGCTACCACCTAATAATCACACTCCCCCAGGTAAAACCGCTGCCAAAGGCAGCCAGCACTACCAAATCGCCTTCTTTGATTTTTCCATTTTCCCAGGCTTCGGTAAGTGCGATGGGAACAGAGGCAGCTGTGGTATTACCATAGTGCATAATGTTGTTGTACACCTTGTCATCGTCCAGACCAAATTTCTTTTGGATAAACTGGGAGATTCTTAAATTGGCCTGATGCGGAATCAGCATATCGATGTCTTCTTTATTTAAGCCATTTGTCATCAATCCTTCCATGATTACTTCAGAAAAACGCACCACCGCATTTTTAAACACAAACTGACCGTTCATATAAGGAAAATAAGACTCATCATCGGGGTTGTTGTCTGCCAGAATATCGTTTACCCAGCGCTTGCCCATACCGGGAGCGATGAGGGAGAGTTCTTCGGCAAATTCACCTTGCGAGTGTAAGTGAGAAGACAGTATGCCTTTGTTTTCGTCTTCACAGCGGCTTAAAACGGCTGCTCCTGCCCCATCTCCAAAAATAACGGAAACCCCGCGACCGCGAGTGGTTTTATCCAAACCATGTGAATGAAGTTCAGAACCAATTACCAAAATATTTTTATACATACCGGTTTTGATAAACTGATCGGCCACCGAAAGTCCATAAACAAAACCGGAACATTGGTTTCTCACATCCAGTGCACCCACTGTTTTAATATCAAGCGCGTGTTGGACCTGCACCCCCGGTCCCGGAAAATAATAATCGGGACTTAAAGTGGCGAAAATGATAAAATCGATATCATCTTTTGAAATACCGGCGCGCTCAATAGCAATTTTTACTGCTTTTACGCCCATAGATGAAGTAGTCTCACCACTTCCGGGAACCACCCAACGCCTTTCTTGAATACCTGTACGTTCCTGAATCCACTCGTCGTTGGTGTCCATCATTTTGGACAAATCATCATTTGTAACCACATTATCAGGCACATAACTACCTAATCCGGTAATTTTGGAATTGTATAATTTTCTCATGCTATTTTTAATTCTGAAAAGTACAGCAAGATAAAGATTATAAAGCAATGGAAACTTTCTTTAACACCTCATTTTGTATGCGTGCATAGCATAAATAAAAAAGGCGCGCTCTGAAGTAAAGTGAGTACGCCTTTTTAAAACAACCTAACCAATAAATAAAAAATTTTCTGAACGTAATGAAATTTTTAGTTTTTCATAGCAATTGATTATCCCATTAATTTCATAATGTAAATTTACTAATGTTTATCTTTTATATAAAATATTTAAACAAAAAGTTTTGTTAATTTTTTAGTTGTCAACTATTTGAAATAATTTAGTGAAATCTATAATTATTAATCTCAACTTCAGCTCCCAAATCATTCATTAGGTTATAAAGTCCGAAAAAAGTACGGTTGATGTATAAAAAGTGTTTGGAACCACGATTGCCGTTCATTTTTCTGATTTCAGTGTCTTTAGCATATTTATCACTCAACTCAGCAATTTTCCCAAAAAACACGGGGTCACCAAAGTCAAACCGCTCGTTGTGAAACGGTTTTGTAAACAGGCTCAGCATTTCGTGAAACAATTCGGAGAAGAATTTCAATTCTTCCGGGCTGTCCTCTGCTTTCAAAATTTCCAAATCCATCATTTTTTCTGTAAAAACTTTGGGGTTGTTTATGTTTTCTGGTTTTGCCAGTTCAAAATAGGGGTCATAAAATTCCTGTGGAACGCGTTTGATACATCCAAAATCAATCGCTATGAGTTCGCCTTCAGGACTGATTAAAAAATTTCCCGGATGCGGGTCGGCATGCACGCTTTTTAGTTCGTGCATTTGAAACATATAAAAGTCCCAAAGTGTTTGCCCCAATTTATTGGCCAGTGCTTTATCGGAGTTGGTTTTGGTGAACTCAGAGAGGTGTATACCTTCCATCCAGTCCATAGTGAGTATACGCTCGCTGGAAAGATTTTCATAATACTCCGGAAAACGTAGGTTGGGAATGTGAGCACAGGCTTCAGTAATCTCACGGCTTTGTTGCAGTTCCAGATTATAATCGGTTTCTTCAAGCAGCTTGTCTTCTATTTCCTTGAAGTATTTATCGGAATCTTTGGCTTTGATGTTAAACATCTTTAGTGCCACCGGTTTTACTAAAGCAAGGTCACTGCTGATACTTTCAGCGATACCGGGATATTGAATTTTTACTGCCAATTTTTTGCCATTGAGTGTGGCACGATGCACCTGGCCAATACTGGCAGCATTGATTGCCTGAGCATCAAACGTATCAAACAATGCCTCGGGTTCCTGACCTAAATATTTTTTAAACGTCTTTCTCACCAGAGGAGCCGAAAGTGGCGGCACCTGAAACTGAGCCAGCGAAAACTTCTCCACATAAGCACGCGGCATAATATTTTTTTCCATGCTCAGCATTTGGGCAACTTTAAGTGCACTGCCCTTCATACTTTTTAATCCGTCATAAATATCCTCTGCATTTTCTTCATTGAGTTTGTCTTTGGTGATGTCGGGATTGATGAGTTTTTCTCCGTAATATTTTAAATAATTCCCACCCACTTTTACGCCGGTTTTCACCAGTTTGGAAGCACGTTGAATTTTCCCGGTGGGAATATGGTCTAATGTTTTCATTTTTTAGGATTTGCGGATTTGTACGGATTTGCGGATGTACACGTATTTACTGATTTGCACTGATTAAATTATTTTTACTTCTAACTTCGTACTTCCTTCGGTCGTCATAGGCTTGACGAAGGCGATGCTAAAATTGTACTTCCTATGCCATTTTCTCTTTCCAGATGAATTTTCCGAAATCAATCACGCTTTCCAGGGGTGTTGTGGCGAAAACATCAAATATGGCTCTTACTGATTTTTCAATGACAACATCTGTTTTTTCGAAAGAAGGTGAACTGTCATCCATCCAGAATTTGAGGATAAAAACAAATTGCAACCAGGCACCTTCTGAAAAAATAACTGCCGGTTGTTTGAGGAATTTCAATTGTTGCTCGTCGTTTTTTGCTTCGATGAGTTCAGCTGCAAAGGTTTTTACTTTTTTACGCAACGGCGTCAATTGCTGCAAAGCTTTTAGCTTGTCTTTTTCTTCATTGAGGGCAAAAAGTACATAAGAACGGTTGGCCGTTAACAACTCAAAAAAGGTATAGAAAAAGGTCAGCATTTTTTCCTGATTGCTGAAACCTTCATAGTCTTTGTTTTTTTGAGAAAGACTTAAGGTCATATCGTAAAATGTAGTCCATATACCCGATTTCAAAGCATCAAATGAACCAAAGTATTTATAAAAATCCTGTTCTGTAAATCCGTTTTCTTTCGAAAATTTATAAATAGAAACAGGTATTTTTTCATTTTCCAGCACATAGTGCATATAGCTGTCAATCAACTGTTGTCTGGTTATTTTTTTTGTTGAAGATTTTTTTGTTGTTGCCATTGTGAATCAATTTTTAAGCTTTACAAAGATAAACAATGTTTAACGTGATTTAATTATTGTTAAACAGAAAGTTGTGTTAAATATTTATCTAAAAAATGTGAATAAAAAGGTCAATATCTATTTCAGCAATTTGTCTGGTTTCCACAGAAATCTGCTAAGTTTGATGTAGCTGTTAAAGCATTTTTACCACTTTATGAAAAACATCAACAAGGAGCTGTTATCGCTGTTATTAATTGTTGCATCGGGCACCATTATTCTTGGATTTGCGGTTCTATTGGCTTTTGTTTTCAGTAAGTTTTTTAATCTGGCGCATAGTGGCTGGTATTTTGCAGCCTATGTTTTATTGGTGCTGATTTCCTATTTTTTACATCACCGCTTTAAAAGTCAAACGGCTTTTTGGGTATTTAAAACATTGATTTTTCCCGTAAAAATCATTCAAGGGTTTTTCACTGTTTCTGCTCCATATTTAATTTTACAAACACATCTGGCACTGTACTTATTTTTTGCAAGTATCATCCCGATAGCGTTTTTCTTTTTTGACCAAATGTCAGACCTCATCAATTTGAATTTCCCTACACACATTTACATCATTGTAACCTTTAGTGTGGTTTTTGCTACGTTGGGAAATACCCTTTTAAAAAAACTTATTTATCTGGTTACACCGTTTGGACTTACCCGTTTTCAACGTTTTAATAAAATTGATTTTAAAGAACTGACCGATTATTTACTCTCTGAAAGTAACATTAAATTTATCATTTACACCATTTACTTTTTGTATTTGGTGGTTATCAACCTGTTCAATTTTCAGCAGAACAGTTTTTATAACAATCCGGAAACAGACAAAGCAGTATTACAGTCATTCATCACCTTTATTGCGTTGGAGCGATTGGTGACCAACTTAAAAGAAATAAACTTTAAACCCTCTGAAATGATTAAGCGTTTACTGGACACGATGACGACTTCCGGGAAAAAATAAATCATCTTGATTCTATAATCAGTCTTGCACTAGACAAGATTCCCTCCCCTGCCGGCCGGCAGGCGGGTTCGTGGGAATAATGCCATCTTGTCACTTTCATCTACTTGGTATTTTTTTTGCCATATCCAACCCAAAACTAAAACAGAAATACCATGACAAAAGGAAACATTAATGTATCGGTTGAAAATATCTTTCCGTTAATTAAAAAGTTTTTATACAGCGACCACGAGATTTTTCTTCGTGAGCTTATTTCCAACGCCACAGACGCCACATTGAAGTTAAAGCACCTCACCGCTATCGGTGAAGCCAAATTGGAATATGGCAACCCAAAAATTGAAGTCAAAATTGACAAAGACAACAAAACCCTGCACATTATCGACCAGGGAATTGGTATGACGGCTGATGAAGTAGAAAAATACATCAATCAGATTGCTTTTTCAGGCGCTGAAGAGTTTATTGAAAAATACAAAGACAAAAACGGCAAAGATGCCGGTATCATCGGGCATTTTGGTCTTGGGTTCTACTCGGCTTTTATGGTGGCCAAAAAAGTGGAAATCATCACCAAATCATACACTGATGCCCCCGCCGCTCACTGGACGTGTGACGGTTCACCCGAATTTACATTAGAACCAGCCGATAAGACCGAACGCGGCACCGAAATCATCCTCCACATAGCCGATGACAGTGAAGAGTTTTTAAAAGAAAGCCGCATTCGTGAGCTTTTGGTAAAATACAACAAGTTTATGCCGGTGCCCATCAAATTTGGCACCCGTACTGAAACTTTACCAAAACCGGAAGGTTCAAAAGAAGATGACCCTGCACCAACTCAAGAAGTGGACAACATCATCAACAATCCTAACCCTGCCTGGACAAAAACCCCCACCGACCTCAAGGACGAAGATTACAAAAACTTCTACCGCGAGCTCTACCCGATGCAGTTTGAAGAACCGCTATTCAACATCCACCTCAATGTGGACTATCCGTTTAACCTAACCGGAATTTTATATTTCCCCAAGTTAAACCACGAAATGGTGGCTCAAAAAGACCGCATTCAGTTGTACCAAAACCAGGTGTTTGTTACTGACAATGTAGAAGGCATCGTGCCCGACTTTTTAACGATGCTGCGTGGTGTAATCGACTCACCGGATATTCCTTTGAACGTGTCACGAAGTTATTTACAAGCCGATGGAGCCGTAAAGAAAATTTCCAGCTACATCACCAGAAAAGTTGCTGATAAACTCACTTCCTTGTTTAATGACAACCGTGAAGATTTTGAAAAGAAATGGGACGACATCAAAATTGTGATTGAATACGGTATGCTTTCAGAAGAGAAATTCTTTGAAAAAGCACAAAAATTTGCCTTATACCCAACAGTAGATGGTACTTATTATACCTATGACGAACTGGTTGAAAAAATCAAAGCCAACCAGACTGATAAAGATGAAAAGCTTGTGATTCTTTACGCCAAAGATAAAGATGCACAGCACGCCTATATTTCTGCAGCTAAGGACAAGGGCTATGAAGTGTTGTTGCTTGATTCCCCTATCGTGCCTCATCTCATTCAAAAACTGGAAGCCGAGAAGGAAAAAGTAAGTTTTGTGCGTGTGGACGGTGACCATATTGACAACCTCATCAAAAAAGACGATGCGGTTTTTTCAAAATTGAATGACGAAGAAAAAGAAACACTGAAAACAACTTTAGAAGAGCTTGTTCCCAAAGATAAATTTTCAGTGCAACTGGAAGCGATGGACAGCAATGCCAATCCGTTTGTCATCACCCAGCCGGAGTTTATGCGCCGTATGAAAGAAATGAGCCAGACCGGTGGCGGCGGTATGTTTGGTATGGGCAATCTACCGGAAATGTACAATCTGGTTGTGAATACCAATCACGAACTTGTTTCGGAAATTCTCAACACCAAAACCCAGAAGAAAAAAGAACGCCTGGTCAATCAGGCTCTGGATTTGGCTAAACTTTCTCAAGACCTTCTGAAAGGTGAGGAACTCACAGCATTTATTAAGCGGAGCTATGAGATGATAAAATAACAATTGTGATTTTAGATAAACTTAAAACCCTTAAAGATACCCGCCTACGCGGGTATTTTTTTTCGGCAAAGTCCTTGATAGGTAATTAGTAGAATTTAAAATGTATTCAAATGAAAGCATTTCTACTCACTTTTGGGTTTTTATTTTTATTTCAATTTGGTTACACCCAAACCATTCAAAATTCCAGCTATAGTACAACAGGCTACATCAAGAGCGATGGCAGGATTCAAAATTCCAGTTACAGTACGGTGGGCTACATCAAGGATGATGGTCGCATTCAAAACAGCAGTTATTCCACCATAGGCTACATTCGTAATGATGGCAGGATACAAAACAGCAGCTACAGCACTGTGGGTTATGTAAGAGATGACGGACACGTGCAAAACAGCAGCTACTCTACCATCGGCTACATAAGAGAAGACGGGCGGGTGCAAAACAGCAGCTACTCTACCATCGGTTATGCCAGAGGTGTCAAAAAAGAATGGGCGGCGGTAGTGTTTTTCTTTTTTGAATTTTAACCCTGATTTATACTATACTACCAATAAATTTGATTTCTTTGTAACAACTAACATCTAAATCATACCTATTTTAAACTAATTTTAAACCCTATGAAGAAACTTTTTGCACTTTCACTTTTCTTATTTGTTGGAATACTAACTGCACAAACCGACAAAGATATAGCTGCCTCTACGGTTGTATATCAGGAAATTAAAGACCAGATTTTTTATATAAGCAGCGATGAGTTGCTGGGAAGAGACACCGGATCAGAGGGTATTGCTATGGCTGCCGATTATATTATGGATGCTTTGAAAAGTTATGGTGCAAAGCCTGTTCCGGGTGCAAATGGATTTTTACAGGAAGTTCCACTATTGCGAGTGGGACCCTCAAAAACCCGAATGCTTACCATCAACGGAAAAGAACACAGTAAGGTCTTAAACTTTACGAGCACAGAGATTATACACAGTGAAAATATTGTTTACTTGGGGTTTGGCACCGATGACGATTTTGAAAATGCAGATGTGAAAGGCAAGTTTGTAATTGTAAAAGCCGGAATCAAAGAAGGACAAAGTCCTATGGAGTTGTTTAACGAAATTGAACCCAAAGTAGATCGTGCCCGAAAAGCCGGTGCTTTAGGAATGATTGAATTGGCGCCTCTAAATCCCATGATATGGGGATTTGTGGAAAATAGTTTTGAAAATGAACGCGTGATGTTGGAAAACGATCTTACGGAAGACGATTTTCATTTAATTTGGGTGTTAGATTCAGATAAGGAAATCGCCAATAGCTTATCCTCCGAAAAAAAGGTAGCTATTTCAATTGATTTTTCAGGAGCAGAGAAAAAGCCTTTTGTGTGTCACAACATTGTTGCTTACATAGAAGGAACTGACCCCGTTTTAAAAAATGAATACATTGTTTATGGAGCGCATTATGACCACGTGGGTGTTGGCACACCCGATGCTACCGGCGACTCCATTTACAACGGTGCCAGAGACAATGGCGTGGGAACAGTATCATTGATGCAAATGGCAAAAAACCTTGGTAAGCACCCCACTAAACGTTCGGCGTTATTTATCTTTTTTACTGCTGAAGAATTGGGCTTATTAGGCAGTGATTATTATGTGAAAAATCCGTTACTGCCCCTTGAAAATATGGTGTATCTATTGAATAGTGATAATGCAGGATACAACGACACTTCTTTGATAACCATTTTTGGATTGTACCGAACCAATATGAGCGACCATTTTAAAACTGCAGCTTCGGCTTTTGGCCTCACAGCCATCGATGACCCCGCTCCCGAGCAAAATCTTTTTGACCGAAGTGACAATGTAAATTTTGCTAAAAAAGGGGTTCCCGCTCCCACTTTCTCGATGGGATTCTCTTCCTTTTCAGGACATTTGCTGGAAACCTATCACCAACCCAGTGATGTGGCAGAAACCATAGACTATGACTATTTGGTAAAGTTTTACAAATCATATATTCTTACCGGACGATTGATTGCCAACGACCCTACCCGCCCGTTTTGGACACCCGGAGACAAATATGAAGAAGCGGGGAAAGAATTGTATAAGAAGTAGATTTGAGATATTAGACGTGAGATATGAGATTTTTGCACGTCCCTGAATAGAAAACCACTTAGACACTAAGTGTACTTAGAGTCACTTAGATTAATTTTACTTTAAATCACACAAAGGTTTAACAATGGGTATTACGAGATTTTATTTATATAACTTAATTTTGAATATCAAATATCTAAAATCTAGAGTCTAATATCTATAAACACATGACCAACAACGACATACTTAAAAAACTGCGTGTAGCCTTAAAACTTACTGATGATGATATTGTAAAAATCATGAGTTTGGTGGATTTTCAGGTTTCCAAATCAGAGTTGGGTGCTCTTTTTAGAAGAGACGATCACCCCAAGTATATGGAATGTGGCGATCAGTTTTTGAGAAATTTTTTAAATGGCTTGATTATTTATTTACGCGGACCCATGCCGGCAAAGAAAACTTCAGAGAGCAAAAAAACAAAGCCCTCTTCCGGAAAAGGAAAAGGGCTTCGACCAAAACAATTGGGGATAAAAAAAGGAAACTAAATTTTTGCAAAAGTAAGCAGGTCAACACTTCCGTCGCCGCCGCTTACGTGTTTTAAGTCGACTAAAATCGAAGTTACACTTTCAATGCGCCAGTCCTCACTTATTTCTTCAAAAGGCCCACTGGTTACGTTAAAGTTTAAAATAAACTTTGCCCCACTGCTACTGCTGCTTGAGGTTGACCAGGTTCCTGTTACGGTATTGGTTCCATTGGTTGCAGTAACGGTTCCGTTTCCACTAAAAGTGAATGCATAACCGGTAAAGTGATGGGTCTGGTTAGTTCCATCTTCAACAAAATTACTCACACGCCAGGTCCCTACTTTAATGGATGCCTCAAGCTGCACAATGATTGCGCTGTTGTTGTTATTGTCTGAAGAGTCGTCATCACTACTGCAGGACGCCGCAAGAAAACTTGCTGAAATTAAAAGAACTAAACTTAAAAATTGATTTTTCATAATTCTGGGTTTATTAAATTAGTGGTTAAGGGTTTTATAGTTTTTCAAATATCAATTGATCGTTATTGCCACTATTTTCGTCAACTAACTTGACTTGATTGTTTTGAAATTCTACAACCAACCAGTCATTGTCAAGTTCATCAAGAGGGTAAACATCAATAAAGCTCAAAATTAGTTTCAGGTCGCCATTGGCTTTGGCAGAAACAAACCAGTTACCATCAAGGGTAATAATATTGTTTGAAACACTTACCTCCCCATTTGACTGAAAGTTAAATTGGAATGAACTGTAATTTGATGCTCCGAGTTCATCCAAGTAAAATGCTACAAACCAAAGTCCGTCTATCAAAATATCTTTCAAAAGTGATATATCAGTATTGGCACCACCATCAAAGGCGACTCTTGAAAAAATGAGCAGACTATTTCCGGATTTCAACTTGATTAGATTGTTGTTAAAATCTAACACCTTCCAATCTTCTTCAAGTTCATCAAAAGGCTCATCTTCGCCAAAATCAAGGTTCAATTTCAAACTTCCACTTGATGATGATGAAACAAACCACGAACCATTCACTGTATTTGAACCACTGTTTGCTGTAGCAGAACCGTTTGAATTGAATGTAAACTCATATTCTGCAAACAAATGAGTTTCGTCTATGGTGTCAAAAAATAAACCGATAAACCAACTTCCGGTGGTTAATAGGGTTTCCAACTCAGTGGGAGATGTTGGATCAGGTATGGTGTCTTCACATCCCTCAATCAAGGCCTGAAGATTTGCGTTGCTTGAAACTGTAGCCTGGCTGCCATCAGCCAAAATTACTGTTACGGGAAATTGCAGTGCTACATAAACACCGTCGCCCAGACCCGAAATAAAAGCAAAAAGCTCTGCCTTGCTGTTAATGACTACTGTGCCGGTTTGTTCATTGTTTGAGTTGTAAACAAAAAAAGTGACCGAATAGTCAAATTCTATACAGCCAATAGCATTATTGACGGTTTCACAAGCTTGCGCCAGAGTATCAAGTTCCTGCTGACTGTTAACCTCGAGTGTTGTATAATTTTCAAACACAACTGTAATGGGAAAAACTATAGTGATTGGCGATGTAATTTGAGCTAACGCATCCAGATGTATTTGATTACTAACTGTAATTGTTTGTCCATTTACAATTACATCAAAGGGCATTTGTATTGAAGAACAAGGTGTTCCGTCAATAAAGTCATCATTACTACCGTCATTTCTTGAGGCATCCATTAATAGTTTAGCAAGGGTAGAATCTGAAGTAATGGCGTCACCGGGGGTATTATCGATAAATTCCATTTCCTCTTTTTGACAGGAAAATAATAAGGTTCCTAAGAAAAACAACAGAAGTAAACTTGTTAATTTTGTAGGTTTCATAATATATGGTTTTTTTGTTATTATATGAATGAAACAGATAAGTTAATGTTTACCCTACCTCGAAAATTTAAAAACTTTTAAATACATTTACATAACTTTTATAGTTATGAGTAACCCAGACAATGTTTGTAAAGAATCTGTATTTAACAGCTTGTTTAAAAAACTTTCACCTTCACTCTACAATTTCATTTACTTTAAGTGTGGTGATGAAAAACAGGCAGAAGATTTAGTACAAGATGCATTTATAAAACTATGGAAAAAATGCGCAAAAGTACCACACGCTAAAGCCAAATCGTTTTTATACACCGTTTGTAATAATGCCTTTCTCAATGACTATGCACATAAAAAAGTGGTTTTAAAATACAACTCAAATATAACCCAAAAAATCAATGAACAGACGCCAGAGTATTTAATGGAAGAGAAGGAGTTTGGTGAACGGCTGCAAAAAGCCATTGAACAACTCACCGAAGCCCAGCGCACTGCGTTTTTAATGAACCGGATTGAGGGTAAAAAATACAGTGAAATTGCCGAAATACTTGATATTTCAGTAAAGGCCGTTGAAAAAAGAATTAGTCAGGCTTTGGCAAGTTTGAGAAAAGAGGTCAAAAATATTTAAAAAAGGTAGGGTAAACCATTTAGTAACTGTTAACTAGTTGATATTAAAATATGCCATGAATGATAAACTCTTGCATAAGTATCTAAACAACGAGATTAGCCCTGAGGAACTTCAACAATTGAAAGACTCTGAGGTGTATAGAGATTATTTGAAAATTGCTGAAGCTGCCAAAAATCTCGAGACGCCGGCTTATCACAATGAACGTGTGTGGCAAAAAATCCGTTCAGCTACCCACAACAAGCCTAAAGTAATTTCACTGCAGTGGAAAAGCCTTTTAAAATATGCCGCTGTGGTCGCAGTTATAATTTCAGCCTTACTGTTTTTTAACACCGGCATCGAAACAGTTGAAGCAGGAATTGCTGAGCAAAAAAGTTTTACCCTTCCTGACCAGTCTGAAGTTGTTTTAAATGCCGATTCAAAGATTTCCTATAATGAAAAAAAATGGAACAAAAACCGCTCATTAAACCTTGAAGGTGAAGCCTATTTTAATGTTGCCAAAGGAAAAACCTTTAAGGTAGAAACTTCTTTGGGAACAGTTACTGTTTTAGGCACACGTTTTAATGTTCTAAGTCGCCAAAACTATTTTCATGTAAGTTGCTATGAAGGAATAGTAACTGTGAATTTTGATAATATAAACATACAACTAACAGAAGGAAACAGCGTTATTATCGAGGCAGGTAAAGTAGTTGCACAACCATTTATTTCTGTTTCCCAACCGGGTTGGATGTTTCAGGAAAGCACGTTTGAAAACTCAAGTATCCGTCTTGTTTTAGATGAGTTGAAAAGACAATACAATATTCAGGTCACTTTAAAAAATGTTGACGAATCCTTAAGGTTTACAGGTGCTTTTACCCACAATAATCTGGAGTCTGCCTTAAAAACAATTTGTTTACCCTTGCAGCTTAATTATAGCATAGATGACCAAGGAAATGTAACAGTTTATGGGCAACAATAATAAAAAATGGTTTTTAATCCTCTTTATTTTTTCTTTTTCATTTTGGCAGTTTCCATTAAATGCTCAAAATGAAAGTGACACTCCCCTTATAGAAATCCTGAAAAAAATTGAAGGAGATTTTGATGTAAAATTCTCATTCAACCAATCAGATATTGAATCCATTCAACTTAAACAACCAGATTACACCACCGGCCTTGAAGCCATTCTAATTTACCTGAACAAGCAAACACTTCTAAGTTTTAACAGAATTGATGACCGATATGTGGCAATTAGCCTTATAATAACAGAACCCTATTCCATATGCGGAATAGTTATTGACGCCGAAACCCTTCAGCCCCTCATTGGCGCAACCATTCAAATTTTAAATTCAAACCTTTCAACAATTACCAATCAGGCTGGAGAATTTACACTGCAATTAACCCAACGAAATGCTATTTTAGAAATTCGGCATTTAGGTTTTGAAAATTTAACTGTCAGTTCTGAACTTTTTAAAACTAGCAGTCCTTGCAAAAATATTTTCTTGTCTCCTTCTATCAGTATTTTGCAGGAAGTGGTTTTAAGTAATCTTTTTACAAAAGGGATTCGAAAAACCAGTGACGGAGCTGTAAAAATAAATGTCAGCAATTTTGCAGGTCTTCCCGGTTTGACAGAACCTGATATACTGCAAATGATCCAAGTGCTTCCGGGTATAATAAGTGTTGATGAATCCATATCAAACATCAGTGTTCGCGGTGGCACAAACGATGAGAACCTTATACTTTGGGACGATATAAAAATGTATCAAAACGGACATTTTTTTGGATTGATTTCAGCTTTTAACCCTTTTCTTAACAAAGAAGTCAGCATCTTTAAAAACGGTACTCCCGCAAGATATGGCGAAAGTGTTTCAGGAGTAGTGGCCATGGAATCTGGTGAAAATCATGTGGCCAAAAACGAATTTGGCGTTCAATTAAATATGATTAATGCAGGTGCTTTCGCAAAGCTAAAGGTCAATGAAAAACTTAGTTTACAACTTTCCGGAAGGCGCACTTATACCGATGTATATGAAAGCCCTGCTTATAAGCAAATGTTTAATAAAGTGTTTCAGGATACTGAAATTACAAATGTTCAGAATGTTTCCGGATCAACCACATTAAACACTGAAGAGGAATTTACTTTCTATGATTTTAGTTTAAAAGCCATATACACTCCATCTGAAAATGACCACTTTTCAGTAAACTTTTTAACCATAGACAATAACTTGAACTTTACCGAGACCGTCTCATCTGCAAGTTCTCAAAATTCTGAAACCAGCCGGCTTGACCAAAACAACTTTGCCGGGGGCATTTCGTGGCAACGTAATTGGAGCGACAAACTATCAGCAAAAGTACTTTTTTATGGCAGTCAATATACTCTCGAAGCATCAAATCTGGATGTTTTTTCAACCCAAGCGTTGTTTCAATCCAATAAAATCCTTGAAACAGGTACAAAACTGGATTTTACTTATAAAATTAAACCATTTTACAGCCTGTCCGGCGGATATCAATTTTCTGAAACCGGTATTTCAAATATGCAAGAAGTGAATATTCCTTTGTTTAGGAATTATATCAAAGAAGTTGTGCGAAGCCATGCCTTTTATACAAATAATGCATTTCAAATTGATGCAACACAAACTTTTATTCAGGCCGGTTTAAGACTGAACTATCTTCCTAAATTTGATGAAATACTAATAGAGCCTCGGCTAAACATTCACCAAAAACTTGGAGGTGGATTTGCTCTTGAAGGAAGTTTAGAGTACAAAAGCCAGACAGTGACCCAGCGCATCGACTTTCAAAGTGATTTTTTGGGTGTTGAAAAACGTCGTTGGGTGTTGTCAAACAATAATGATGTGCCCATTGTGAAAAGCCGGCAATACACCCTGGGGATCTTGTATCAAAAATCAGGCTGGTTGCTTCAACTGGAAGGATACAGCAAAGAGGTAAACGGCATAACTTCGGCAAATCAGGGTTTTCAAAACCAATTACAATTTACCAGAATCACAGGCAGTTATTTTTCAAGAGGGTTTGAAGCAATAATCAACAGGAAAACTAAAAGATTTAGCAGCTGGTTAAGCTATACCTATGCCACAACTGATTATGAATTTGAAGCATTAACACCTTCTAAATTTCCGCACAATAATGACATAAGGCATCAGGCTACTTTGGCAACCTCCTATAGCATAAATCAAATAAAAATTGCCGCAGCTTGGAATTGGCGTACAGGAAGGCCATACACTTTGACTTCCGGTCAAACAGTCGAGGAAAATGGGATGGCTTCCATTGTATTTGACGAGCCAAATCAGGCAAGAAACAATGACTATTCAAGGATTGATTTATCTGCCGAATATGAATTTTCTCTGGGTAAAAATACTAGAGCAAAAATCAATGTCGCTGTACTAAATGTGACCAATAAAAGGAATGTGCTAAACACCTATTATGTGTTAACCCAAAGCAGTGGTTCTGAAACTGAAATTAACAAAGTGGAACAGGTATCCCTCGGCATCACACCCAATGTATCGCTTCAGGTATTTTTTTAACTACATCCTTTCGGGAACTTCAATTCCCAACAATTTAAAAGCAGATTGTATCACCTCCCCCACTTTTTTGGAAAGGGTAACGCGAAACTGACGCTTGTCTGCTTCCAGTTCAGCCAGGATAGGTACACTTTGATAAAAGGAATTGTACACTTTCACCAGCTCATAGGTGTAATTGGCCACCAATGCAGGACTGTAGGTCAATGCGGCATTTTGAATCACTTCCGGAAATAGTTCCAGTTGCTTGATAAGTTCTTTTTCTTTTTCGTGCATTTCAAGTACCTGAGGAAGGATATATACTGAGTTTTTGTCTTTTCTAAGAATAGATTGAATGCGCGCATAGGTATATTGAATAAAAGGCCCGGTGTTGCCCTGAAAATCAACCGATTCTTCCGGATTAAAAAGAATCCGCTTTTTGGGGTCCACTTTAAGGATGTAATATTTTAAAGCGCCCAAACCAATGGTACTGTATAAAGATTCTTTTTCGGCTGTGGTATAACCATCCAGTTTACCAAGTTCTTCAGAAATCTCCTTTGCGGTACGGGTCATATCTGCAATGAGGTCATCGGCGTCAACTACAGTACCTTCACGGCTTTTCATTTTTCCGCTTGGAAGGTCAACCATTCCATAACTTAAATGAAACAGGTTTTCTGCCCAGTAATAGCCTAGTTTTTTAAGAATAAGAAACAGCACTTTAAAATGGTAATCTTGCTCATTCCCAACTGTATAAACCATACCGCCCACATCGGGATAATCTTTTACGCGTTGAATAGCCGTGCCAATATCCTGAGTCATATAAACAGCCGTGCCGTCGCTGCGCAAAACGATTTTTTCATCCAAGCCTTCATCTGTAAGGTCAATCCACACGCTGCCATCCTCTTTTCGGTAGAAGACGCCTTTTTCAAGGCCTTCGGCTACCACGTCTTTTCCTAACAGATAGGTGTTGCTTTCATAATAGTAAGAATCAAAATCAACGCCAATGTTTTTATAAGTCACTTCAAAACCGTCATACACCCAACCGTTCATCATTTCCCATAGCTGAACGGTTTCAGAATCTCCGGCTTCCCATTTACGGAGCATTTCCTGGGCTTCAAGCAACAAGGGTGCTGTTGTTTTGGCTTCCTCTTCTGTTTTACCCTGTTCTATTAAAATATTGATTTCTTTTTTGTATTCTGTGTCAAACTTCACATAATAATTGCCCACCAGTTTATCCCCTTTAAGTCCGGTGCTTTCCGGAGTTTCACCGTTTCCAAATTTTTGCCACGCCAGCATACTTTTGCAAATATGAATGCCACGGTCGTTGATGATTTGGGTTTTATAGACTTTTCTGCCGGAAGCTTTTAAAATTTCGGCAACCGAATAGCCTAATAACACATTGCGAATGTGCCCCAAATGCAGGGGCTTGTTGGTATTGGGCGAAGCATATTCAACCATTACGGCCTTCTCGCCCGGTTTTGGCAAATGAAAACCATAATGAGTGTTGTCTTTAATTTGATTTAAAAAATCCAGATAATAACCGTCTACAATCACCAGATTTAAAAAACCCTTGACTACATTAAAAGAGGTTATTTCGTTTAAATTTTCAACAAGATAGTTGCCAATAGCTTGACCCAATTGCTCCGGATTGGTTTTGTGATAGCGCAACATAGGAAATGTTACTACGGTAATGTCGCCTTCAAACTCTTTGCGTGTAGCCTGAAACTCGACTGATGGTAAAGCGGTATTGTATAATGAAAGAAAGGCTTCTTTGGTTTTGTTTTCTATAATGTGCTGCAAATTCATTTTGGGAAAAGTTCTATTTCAGGGTGCAAAGATAGCTAATGGTTTTAAGTTTATTGTTTATAGTTTATGGTTTATGGTTATTCTGTTTGGAATTTGGAGCTTGGTGCTTGGAGCTTGGAGCTTGGTATTTAGCAATTGGTGCTTGAAATCTATCAGTCTTAAATCTAATGACTAATGTCTAGCATCTAACATCTAATGTCTATCCTATCCTTTGTCTTACCACTTCAAAGAGCATCGCCCCACAGGCTACAGAAACATTGAGTGAAGCAATGGAGCCTTGCATGGGGAGTTTTGCTGTTTCGTCAACGGTTTTTAATACGGAAGGGTTGATACCCCGGTCTTCTGAACCCATGATTAAGGCAATGGCAGGTTTTAAATCCAGCTCAAAAAAAGTTTGAGACGCTTTTTCTGTGGCAGCAACTACCTTAACACCGGACGATTGTAGATAAAAAACAGCGTCTTTGATATGGTCCACCTTGCAAATGGGCACTTGAAAAACAGCACCGGCTGAAGTTTTTACTGTGTCGGCATTAACCGGAGCTGCACCGTGTTTTTGGATGATGATGCCATCTACCCCGGTGCAAGAGGCGGTCCTGATAATAGCACCAAAATTGCGCGCATCTGAAAGTTGGTCGAGAATTAAAAACAAGGGTGTTTCTGAACCAGCAAAAGCTTGTTCAACAAGGGCTTCCAATTCAAGAAACGTGACAGGTGAAATGGATGCTATAGCCCCCTGGTGATTACCGCGATAGAGTTTATTGAGTTTTTCCACCGGTACATAGGAAAAAGGAATGTTCTTTTGCTTGAGCAATTTTATCAAACCGCTCATTAACTCACCCTGTGTATTCTTTTGAATAAACACTTTATCAATAGTGCTATTGGCATGAATGGCTTCCATAATAGCACGAATACCGTATATATGTGTTTCCTTTTTCATTTAGCAAAGTTAAAAAAAAACACCCGCCAATGGCGGGTGTTTTGTAATTAACATATCATAAAAGATTCTTAATTTCTAGTAAGTAGAGCATTGATTACTCTTGGACCTTCACCACAATCACTAACTTCATTGTCAGTAAATGTAATGATTAAAGTGCTGTCATCGTCTGGGTCATAAACAGCTGTTGATCCATCAGGTGCCGGACCATAATAAAGTCCACCACTACCACAAGTAAGACCTGTACTTTGACCACTGAATATAACAACTTTTTGACACAATAAATCAAATGCAAAAGGAGTTGCCGGCTGTCCTACCCCTGCTGCCGGGATGTGCTGAACCATAAAAACCCTAGTAGTTAGCGTATTTCCTTGTTCAATTGCAACAACTGAACCTACTCCCCAAACAGGGATGTCTAACACTCCTGGGTCAACAGCTGCAATGGTATATTCACCAATAAAAGCTCCTTCCGGTACTGGACAGGTAATGTTGACATTATATGAAAATGGAGAATCATAAAATGGCCCACCTAAAATAACACTATTTGCATTAGTATCTGTAAAAACTCTACCATCATTCAAGATTAATTCTAATCGTATAACAAAGCGATCTCCACCTGTATAATCATCCTCAGTTAGGCCGAACAAATTCTGAATAGCTTCGGGTGTAGTGGAGTAGGTAGCTCTTGGGTATTCTCCCTCAGTATTAAATGAGCTTGCTAGTAAAGAAGTTACAAACCGTTCCTCAATACTGGTATTAGCTTCGCCTTCATTATTGTTATCTTGGAAACGCATATATACGTCTATTTTCTCTGTTAAATCACCATATTGTCTGTCAATAACATCGACTACAATAGTTATTTGTTCATTTTCAACACCGATACGAATATCAGTTGATGTTAAGTCTCTAACAGTCTTAAGTACAGCTCCGCGAGTTGTGCCGTCGTTAAGAGTGTCAATTGGTCTTTCTGTATCGCTACAAGACACTAAGAAAACGACCAAGCCTAAGAGAGTTAATTTGTTAATTATATTTTTCATAGTTTAAATATGTTTTAGTTATTGTTAGGGAAACCACTACCTGGAGTACCGCTACTATCTGGATTGTTATCCCAGAATACTTTAACTGATACATTTGGTTTTTGGTTTAAGCTAGAGTTAGCTGTAACTTCATTGGCCGGATACCAGTGTGACCTAATGAATGGTCCTGGATTAGGCTCAATATTTGGCTGAATATCCCTTGGAGCACCAGTTCTTCTGTAGAAGTTATATGCGTCTGTCCCATTTCCTAATAGAGTGATGAATAACTCTTTTGCGATTAAGTCAAGTTTATCTGCATTGGTTCCTGCGCTTGCCACTCTATTTGAAACAATTGCTATATAGTCAGCATCAACTGAGGGGTCAGGAATGAAAGATGCATTGAAATCGTTAACGCTTCTATTTGCAAAACTTCTAACTAAGTTAAATGATTTAGATATTCCATTTGCGACGTGTGTTGCAGTTACTCCTGAGCCACCATAAAGCGAGGCTTCAGCTCTCCAAAAATCTACAGTCGATGCTAACAGGATAGGAGTAATCCCATTTCCTTCAGCTCCATAGTTTAGTCCATTAATATGCTGGAAAGAATTATCGTCAAATCGACCTCCTACCGGGTAAATACCATAGATTGTCCTCAAGTCACCATCTGGGGGAATACCATCACTACTTCCATGATCTCGTCCCCAATAGCCCTGATCGTTATCAATAATACAATAAACCGCTCCTATTGCGTCATAATGTGGAGGAATGGGTTCAATTGTGCATCGAAGTTGATCACCGGCCTCATTTACATTACTCGACACATCATTAACTTGTCTATAGAAGTAATAACGCATTCTAGGGTCTTGAATAGGCTTGTCATTTTTCATCAAATCCATAAACCAGTTTGATTGGTAAAGTCCAATTACAGGAACACCACCTGGCCCATAACTGTTGTTATAGAAAGGGTGTCTTGAGTTTGGATTATCAATATTAGACCCCCAATTAAACACCCAGTCTTCACCTGCACCAATATAGTTACCTGAAGATGCTATAGCCTCAAAGTTTGCTATTGCACCATTATCAACTAAGCGCGTTTGAATATATACTTTCATTTTAAGTGTATTAGCTAACCTAATCCATTTCTCATAGTTATTATCATAAAAGAAATCATTAGCCATAGCAACACTTCCGCTTACTTGGAACTTACTTATAGCTGAGTCCAACAAACTTAATGCTGCAGCATAAACGGATGCACCTCCGTCAACTGATGGATTAAGAATATCAATATCCAAAGCTTCTGAGTAAGGAATATCCCCAAAATAATCTACTAATGTTATCAAAAGGTATGCTTCAATTACCTCAGCAACAGCCGAGTGCTTTTCATAACCTTCACCAATATCATCAATAAGAATTTTCATCTCTTTAATGTCGTTTAAAACACCTGCATATGCAGTTGACCATACTGTACTGAATGTAGCTGGACTATATACGTTTTCATAGCTTCTTCCAAACATATAATGTATCCTTGTCATAGCTGCCCCAGTGTTCCCCAATGTATTTGTAACAGTCGCCGTTCTGATTTGAATAGTATTCATGTACAAATCGATATCTGCTTGAGTTGGGTTTAGTGCGTTTGGATTATCCAATAAATCTAGATCGGTAGTTTCACAAGAATTGAGTGATAAAAAACCCAGAGCTAGAATTAATATTAACTTTATTTTTTTCATAATTAATTATTTTTAAAATGTTGCTTTTATGGTGAAACCATATCTCTTACCACTAGGACCATTCAAGAAGTCAAAACCTCTACCATTACCTACGCCAGTTCCAATAATATTTGGGTCAAAATTAACACCTTTAGGGGTATTAAGCGCATGGTAATATAGGTTGTAACCGGCAATAGAAACGGAAAGACTTCCAAAGGGAGATTTGTCTAAGAATTTTTCCGGAAAATCATACCCTAATGAAATCTCATTTAAACGAATAACAGATCCATCATACACACGTAATTCATCTGGACCCTGAAGTCCTACTACATCAAAGTAATACGCTGAATTGTTTATCTGGATATCGTTAGGCGTACCATCTTCCTTTACACCCGGCAATATATATGTGTGCAACCTGTCTTCTGTGTCTGTAGTTAATCCTCTACCTAGTAACGTACCAATGGTTTCAGAATAAATATCACCACCGTGTTGGTAGCTTAATAAAAAGTTTAGTTTTACATTTCTGTAAGACATACTGTTTGCTATATTTAATATGAAATCAGGCGTAGCATCCCCTATAATATTTGGGCCCTGATCTACAATATATAGACCTTGACTATTAACAATAGGTTGGCCATCTTCATTCCTGGCTATTGTTGATCCAATCATTGTACTGAAAGGTTGTCCGTTAATTGCAGCATTACCCAAGTTTGTAAACCCCGCATAAGGCACAATTTGCTCTTGAGCGTTTTCAGAATCTCCTAAACCTAAATCGACAACCGTAGTTCTGTATTTTGTATAGTTTGTATTAACGTTCCAATTAAATCCGTTTCCTTCATTTCTAACCAACTCAATACCCAAATCTACTTCAAATCCATATCCTTCTAATTCTCCTAAGTTAAATTGAGTAGAAGTATAACCAGTTGAAGGCGCGAGTGGTCTTGAAACAATTAAATCTGTTGTTTTTCGGTTATAGTAAGAAAAGTCTAAAGATATCCTATTTTCAAAAAACCTTGTTTCTAAACCAACTTCAAACTCCTCAAATAACTCAGGCCTTAAATTAGGGTTTGCAAGCGTAGTAGAAAACACGTTTCCAGCAACTGGTTCACTGCTTCCTTGTGGAGTGAAATATCTAGGCGTGAGAATTAGGTTTGTAACCGTTGGGAAGCCTGAAGAAAATCCTGCAGATGTACCATAACCAGCTCTTAACTTTAAGTAGTTAATGCCATTTCTTGATCGCATTCCTTCAAAAGCAGATGTTGGAATGAACGAAACACTTGCACTTGGATAAAACTTACTGTTTTCGATTTGATTTGAAACCCAGTCATTTCTTGCTGCTAAGTTTAAGTATAGGTAGTTGTTATAGTCTAAATCTATCTGACCATATACACCAACAATGTTTTGATAACCTCTAAATTGGATAGGAGTTTGCTCTCTAAAATTGAAATGCCTAAAAACATCAAATACAATTTGCTGAGTGCTGTTTACACCATCTCGATCATATTTTTCATAACGTGAAGTTGCCCCCACTGTGAAGTTGAGACCCAAGTCATCTGATAAAGAATATGAGCCACTTAACATCAGGTTATGATCCCAAATTGTATTTGTGTTTGTATAAGTAAAATACTGTCCTAAAACTGGACCTGAAGTTGCACCAACATTTGTGCCACCCTCATTTCTCTCTGAATAAACATCATACCCAACACGATACATTGCGCTTAAGTTATCATTGATTTGATAGCTAAGTGAACTAGCACCAAATGCACGATTAGTTAGCTGATTAATATAGCTATTTCTAACAGTCCAGTTTGGATTTACTATTGCCTCGTCTGCTCTGTAATAAACACTAGCACCTGTAAAAGGATTCTGGTAGGGCAAATCCATTAAAGGAATATTTCTAGGTGTGTAAAAAATATCTGCAAAAACAGACAAGCCAGTACCAATTGTACCAGAACCTGTACTTAATGCAACCGGGGGTGTATCAAAGTCAGTTCGTGCAAAATTAAGCGTACTATTCACAGTAAACCTATTTGTCAAATCAGCTTTTCCACCTACAGAAAATGTAGTTCTGTTTGTTTTGTTACCGGGTGTAAATCCTTCATCATCTAAATGACCAAAGTTAAAATTGAAAGCATATTTCCCATCATCAGAGCCACTAGATATGCTTACAGAAGTACTTTTTGCCAATCCTCGCCTAAAAAAGTCTCTGACGTTATTTGGCTCGGCTTGCCAAGGTATGGAAACACCTTGGTACTCTGGAAACACATTGGCTAGGTTCGGCCTGTTGTATGGATGTGTATAAGTTCCATCAGAATTAATACCACTACCTGACTGCAAATACCCTCCTAACCCATCAGCATAAAATCCAGGACCCCAGTTGGAGTAAAAATTACCAAATGCACCATCAAAACCAACACCAAACTTGTTTTGGTAATTTGGCAATGAAGCTATCTCATTAAAGAAAATTCCCTGAGTGACTGTTATTTCATTTTTCTTAACACTTGAACCAGCTTGACCTGACTTTGTTGTTATAAGAATAACACCATTTCTACCTTCTGAACCATAAAGTGTTGCTGCAGCAAAACCTTTAAGAACCGACACGTTTGCGATATTGTTGGGATCAATATCTAATGACCTTGAAGAACCACTATTACCATCAACAAAATTACCAATGGCATTTGTGTCATTTGAAAGAGGCACACCATCAACAATAAAAAGAGGCTGGTTACTCCCGTTTATCGAAAGGTATCCTCTAATGTTAATGTTGGTAGCTGAACCTGAAAGCCCACTCGCATTATTAATAATTACACCGGAACTTTTACCGGACAGAATCCTTGCTAAGTCACCTTCTGAGCGTTGCTCTATACTTTCTGCTGAAACCTGACTTACCGCATAACCCAAAGCCTTTTTCTCCCGGGCAATTGCGAAACCAGTAACTACTACCTGGGTAAGTTCTTCACCCATTTGCATCTGAACATCAATTCTACTTATCGCGGCAGTCACGTCTCGCTCCTGAGATGCAAACCCCACATAAGAGAACACCAATGTCTGCCCATCACTGGCATTGATAGAAAAATTTCCATCAAAATCAGATTGGGTTCCTGTAGTTGTACCCTTAACTACAATATTAACCCCAGGAAGAGGCAAACCCATATCATCGGTCACCGTACCTGAGATTGTTTTTTGTTGTGCAAACGATAGTTGCACGATAAACGCCAGTAATAGCGTTAAAAATCCACTAAACTTTGTTCTCATTTTTATAATTTATTTGAATTAGCCAACACCAAAAGTCTTAATAATATCTTAATAAAACAACTTTTTCTGTCATTTTTTAGGTTTTGGTATGTTTAATTTTCAAGCTATGTCAAAATATTTCGCATAATTGCTAATCAATACAATTTCATCTATTAAATTTATTTTACTTCTACTGAAAGAATTTTGAAATACCTTTATTTTGTCAAAATTGGATTACTTTCACCGAAATCCATTAAACATAATACTAATCTCATAGTTATTTATAAAAAATATGTTGTTAGCCACCAAAGACGAGAATATCAAAAACTTAAAATAAAGGATCCCGGGTAACAACTCGGTATAAAAAAAATGAAACCCGACAGAAAACCTGATGTTCAAAAAACCAAACTGCTTAAAAAATTCCCCGGTAAGGGCGGTTGGACCTATCTTGAAATAACTGAAATTGCACCGGACACAAACGCACCTTTTGGCTGGGTATATGTAAGCGGTTCTGTTGATAAGATCCATCTTCCCGTTACACGCTTACAGTCTATGGGGAATGGCGTACTTTTCTTATCATTCAATGCTACTTTACGTAAAAAACTGCAAAAAGAAGCCGGTGATACAGTTAATCTGCTTTTGTACAAAGTCAGCGATACTGAAGCGTCCCGCAGCGAACTTATACAATGCCTGAAAGAAGCTCCCGATGCTTATCAGAAGTTTTTGAAACTGTCCCCTTTTACTCAAAATGCCTATGTTCATCTGGTACACGGAGCCGGCGGGCTGGAAGAAAAATCAAAAAAAATAGTTGCCATCATCAAAAAACTGGAAAAATAATATGCAGACAAACCAATACTTCATTTTCCTGCGTGGCATCAATGTGGGCGGCCACAAAAAAGTACCCATGGCTGAACTGAAAACCTGTCTGGAGGCTGCCGGCTTTCAGGAGGTAAAAACGGTGCTTAATTCAGGGAATGTTTTTATAACAACACCGCTTTCAAATACAACTGAAGTTGAAACACAACTCACGCAGCTATTGGAAGTAACTTTCAAGTTTCCCATTCCCGTGATTGCCCGAAAAACGGCTGTAATAAAAACTTTGATGGAAAATAATTCTTTTGCTGAAACCACTGTCACCAAAGACATCAGAAGGTATATTTCATTTCTGAAAAAACCGTTAAGTAAACCCAATCTTGAGATACCCTATACCTCGAAAGACCATAGTTTTAAAATCTTACGTTTTACCGGCGGTGAGGTTTTCAGCGTTCTGGATGTATCAAAAGTTAAAACTACAGATGCTATGCTCATTTTAGAGAAACATTTTGGAAAAAACATTACCACCCGCAACTGGAATACATTGGAAAAAATGGAAAAGTGGCTGAACCCTTAATCCAGTTCTTCACATTCATAGCCGGCTTTTAAAAGCAGTTTTTCAATATGTTGAGGCTGTAAGGTTTTTGCTTCAATCCGCAGGATATTGTCGCAGTCTTCCAAATCAAAATTCCAAACTGCTTCAGGGAGTAATGACTCATCCAGTCGCGGTTTTAACTGCTTTATATCTTGTTGTTTTTGAACGGAAGTTTTAAAAATCCACACCATTACTATTCCTGATTTTTGGATTCACAATACATTTTTAGTCGGTACAAAAGCATCGCCCAATGGTAGCTGCAAAAACGAAAATAGTCGTTCATCGACCGCCAGTTTTTATGCCGGAGCACAACCGTGGTAACACCGTCCTTCTCAGACAAATCAAACACAACTTGTGTGCCGGTCCAGTCTTCATCAGACTCGATACACTCCCATACCATTTGACTTTCTGTTAAAGTAACAAGTTTCATTTTAGTGATATAACCTTCGTCAAAATCAAATTCGTGAACGTGGTTGATTTCCGGTTTTACTTTCAGTTTTTTGGTCCATATAGCAGCCAAACCGGCTTCAGTGCTGAGGGTTCTCATCACTTGTGAAGCCGGTGCTTTAATGGTGTTTAAAAGTTCAATGGCGTGCATTGTGTTATGGTTTTAAAATTATACTATTCCCTTTCCCAGAAATAAGGCGGCTCTATACCCAGTGTTCTCAAATATACATAGCCTTGCCCCCGGTGGTGGATTTCGTTATCAATAAAATAAAAAACAGAAGACCACACTGTGCCTTCATATTGCCCAAAGGTTTTTATGGTGTCTGAAAAGCGCTCTTCGGGAATATCTTTCCAGAGTGTATTAATCGCTTCGGTGCTTTGATCCCATTTTTCGAGCAAATGGGCTTTGGTTTTTATGCTTGTATCGTGTTCCTCAAGAGGTTCGGTTTTACCGGATACTATTTCGCGTAAAGCGGGAGCGGCAATCCCCAATAATTCTTGCGACATTTGGGAAAAAGTGCGCATTCCACCGAGGGAATACTCAAAAAGCTCCTTTTCGGGAAAGGCTTCAATCACTCTGCGGGTCAGGGCACGGTGTCCCTGCCAGTGGTCTAACAGTTCGTTTTTTTGAATGATGTGTTTTTGTTTTGTTTTCATTTTTAAAATTTGTTTTTGATGAATACCACAAAACTAAACCCGCAAAGTGACAGCCTTATGTCAGTAGGTTTTAAAAAATTTGAATCTAAAAGAGTTTTTTCTATTTTCTATTTTCTATTTTCCAATATTCTATTTTCAAATGTAGCCCTAATATTTCGGTTGGAATATGGCATTTTTTGCCAATTAAAAGTGTGATTTGTGACATTTTTTTATCTTTAAAATTCATTCATCAAAAAATCAAAACTACTTATGCGCCTTGCTGTTTTAATCACCCAACACCACCGACTGCTTAGTCTGGCAGCAATACTTGATGTATTTGACGCTGTTAACAGGTTTTATGCCGAAGAAGACAAGCCTTCCTTTTTTGAAATTGAACTTATCGGGAACGACCCCGATATGGTAAGCCGGGAGCTTCAGCAGAAGTTTAATTTTACCCTTTTAAAAACCGTGAATTCATTGCCTGAAGTGGTTTTGGTTCCGGCATTTTCGGCAGTAGATCCCAAAGTGGCTATTGAAGACAATACAGCCTTTGCGCCTTTACTTATGCAATGTTTGCATCGTGAAACACCCATTGCGAGTTTTTGTACCGGTGCTTTTCTGCTTGCCGGGTTTGGCTTGCTGGATCAAAAGAAAGCCACCACTCATATTGATGCAAAAATTGGGTTTTCTACGGCTTTTCCAAAAGTAAAATTACTGCCGCATGCCGTGTTTACTAAGGATGGCGAACTTTATACCAGTGGCGGGGCTACCAATAGTTTTCAATTAAAGCTGTTGCTTATCGAAAAGTATTGCGGCAGGGCCATGGCTATAAAAGTTGCAAAAATGTTTGCTATTGATATGGACCGTGAAAGTCAGTTGTATTTTGAGAATTTCAATCCCGTTCCCGTGGAGCAGGACAAACTGGTCAACCGTTTACAGTTGCGGATGAAACAGGAATACAACAAAATAAACAATCTGGAAGAAATGATGGATGACCTCCCGTCAAGCAGGCGCAATCTAATCAGACGTTTTAAGCAATCGGTGGGCATGACCCCTATCAAATACCTGCAATACATCAAAATAGAAGCGGCCAAACGCGCCCTGGAAGAAACAGACCTGAGTATCATGGAAGTTATGCTCACTTCCGGTTATACCGATATGAAAAACTTCAGAAACCTGTTTAAAAAAATTACCGGACTCACCCCCAAAGCCTATCGGGATAAATTTGCGATGCAGCGTGAGGTTTATGTTTAGACTTTGAAAGTCAGCATTGGCTTGTTTTGATATTTTTCTGCAAGTTTTTTTATAAAAAATAAAATTGATTAATGACTTGGTGTAGCGAAGGCGGGTGGACTAAAAAAAAATCTGCTATTTAAAAACGGTAAAGACTAACTTTAACAACTCACTTTCTGAATACTATACACTAAAACAGTAATTTTGCAGACTCTGATATACAACCTTAAATCATACCAATGAATTTTAGATTAATACTTTGTTTTCTTCTATTCTCACATTTTAATTATTCACAACCTGCCGGCTCGCCTGATACTACCTTTGGCACTAATGGCTTGGTCGGGCATACGCTCACAATTGACGGGCTGCTTCATGGAATCAGTGTATATGACTTCCACCTGTTACCCGGAGAAAAAATACTGGCTGTGGGAATTGCAAAAAACGGATGCTCAAATTCATCCAATTATTTTGGGATTATTTTTCGTTTAAATAATGACGGTACACTGGACACAGCTTTCAACAGTACCGGATATAGATTGTTTGCCAACTATTATTTTCAGAGCATTATTCCTGCTGACAACAATACCTTTTATGTAATTGAAAATAACCATCTGCTTAAAATCAACGGCAACGGTGAGCCCGACATTAATTTTGGAAACAACGGCTTCTTATCTACAGACATACAGGCATTCAAAGGACTATTCACCCAAGACGGTAAAATCGTTTTGGGCGGAAGAAAAATGAATGCTTCTGCACAATGGGAACTGGCAGCTACCCGTATCAACACCCATGGAACAGTGGATTCCGGTTTTGCTAACAATGGCACTTTCACTATTCCTCATGTGAGTGGTTCCGGAACATCATTCGGCGGCATGCATATCGACAGTCAAAACCGTTTGTTACTTGTTGGGCGTCGTCAGGTATCACAAAACAACGGAAAAATTATCGCTTTCAGGCTGTTGAATGACGGCACTTATGATACAGGATTTGCCAATGCAGGAGAGTATTTTGAAAACGTACACCACAATGCCCGTGCTCAGGGCATCAAAACCACTGCAAACGGCAACATTGTCATTGCGGGAAATGGTCAATACGGGCCTTTCGACAGTCACGGGTTGATTTTATTACAATTAGACAGCAATGGTACCCTTGATTCGGGTTTTGCTTCTGCGGGCAGACTTCATCTGCCTATATACAGTGAGTCTACCGCTCATAACCTGCACATTTTAAATGATAACAGCATCGTTGTTACAGGCGGCTATGAGAGCACCTATATTGCCAAATTTGATGCGCAAGGCACTCCTGCAAATGATTTTGGAACAAATGGCGTAGTCAATGAATTTCATTTTGCCTGGACAGGATTCAACACCACCTCATACGTTACGAGCAACCGAATTGCCTTAGCGGCAAATACGGCTTTTGCACACTGTGCGCAACAAAAATATGAAGCGCTGTTTATGCGGCATTTTTTGGATGACCAGGGAATAAATTTAATTGCCTATCCGGCTTCGGATTTAATCACCTGTGACACCTCAACAACCGGCTTTGAAACATTTGACCTGACCGTTAACGACACTAGTATTATTTCAGGCCAAATCGGAGCTACCGTAAGTTACCACGAGACTCTGGCAGATGCACAGACAGGAACAGCTGCGATACCAAACCCGCAAACCTATACAAATACAACAAATCCACAAACCGTTTATGCCCGCATTCAGGACGGAATGGGAAATTTTGATACAACCGGTTTTGATCTTATTGTTTCCCCTAATCCAATTCCCGGCCTGGTAGACGATATGGCCTTGTGTGATGCCGGAAACGGTACAGCCGAGTTTGATTTGAGTATAGCCGGTGCACAAGCTGTTGATGGTCAACCAAATTTAACACCCACATACTATAACACCATTGCAGATGCTGTAGCCGGTGGAGCAACGGGTCAAATTTTCTCACCGTTTACAAGTGGTTCACAAATTATATACCTACGTTTGACTGATGATATCTCAGGCTGTTTTACAATCGTTCCTTTTGGAATTGAAATAGTATCCAACCCACAAATAACTTTACCTGCACCTTTAACGGTTTGTGATGAAGGAGTTGCAAATGGCCTTGCCACATTCAACCTGAGCGTGGCAACCACTCAAATAACGGGCAATGATCCTAACCTGAGCGTGACCTATCATTTTGACCAGACGGATGCAGATAATGGTGTGAACCAATTGCCGTTGATATATCAGAACCAGACGCCCTATTTTCAGACTATTTATGTGCGTGTTGTAAACCAGACTACCGGTTGTTATGGCACAGCACCTCTTGACCTTATAGTTGAAGCAGCTCCGGCAGCATTTGAACCCGCCCCATTGACCTATTGTGACCTTGACAATGATGGGTTTGGAGTTTTCACACTCACCGATGCGGAGAACCAGATAACGGGAGGTGCTTCGGGAATTGATGTTACCTACCACTTAACACAGGCCGATGCCGACAATGGTGCCAATGCGATAGACACTACTGTTCCGTTTTATAATTCTGTGCCATATATACAAATACTCTATGCCCGGGTGGATGATAACAACGTCGGTTGCTATGTTACAGTTACTCTGCAACTGCATGTAACCCCTTTACCATCACCTGTAGAACCTACTCCACTGGAGGAATGTGACCCAGACAATATCGGATTTACAGAGTTTGATTTGGATAGCAAGATTCCCGAAATACTCAATGGTGAGCCGGATTTGATTATCACCTTTCACGAGACCTTTGTGGATGCCCTAGACGGTACTTTTGCACTGACAAGCCCTTATTTAAATATGGTACAGTACCAACAAACCATTTATGTACGAGTCGAGAATACCATAACGGGTTGTTATACAACCGTGGAGTTGCTGCTGATTGTCAACGACACTCCTCAAGTACCCACAGTATTGGACGACTTGGTGCTGTGTACCGAGGATCCAGCGGGCACCGGGTTTCTTTTTGATTTGACCATTCAAGAATCGCCCATTTATGGTACTCAAGACCCAAGCCTGTTCAACCTGACCTATCATTTGACAGAAGCCGAAGCACAGGCCGGCACCAATGCCATAGCAGACCCTTCAACTTTTGCAAACACTTCAAATCCGCAAACTATTTACATCCGTTTGGAAGACCCGGCAACAGGATGTTTTGCCACGGCATCGTTTGATTTGATTGTTGTACAACTGTTCATGGCCCAATCACCTGATAATATTTATATTAACGAAGGCGACGGCGACGGCATAGCAGTGTTTGACCTTACAGTAAACGAGCCATTGATGCTGGGAACCCAAAGCAGCGCTGACATTACTTTTTATTATTTCGAAACCCTGACCGATGCAGTAAACAATATCAATACCATTCAAAATCCTAATCAGTTTGTCAACACTTCAAACCCGCAAACCATCTATGTGCGAATGGAAAACAACCTTAGCACATACTGTTCTCTCATTGATTTGTTCGAAATAGAAACTGATGAGTTTTTAAATATTCAAGCTCCGGAAGCTAACCAGATAACTTTCTATCCCAACCCGGTAAAGAATGTCCTGTATCTTAACTCATTGTACCTCATTAAACAAATAGAAATTTTTACTCTTAATGGACAACTAATAAAGTTGTCAAAATTAAACCTAGAAAGCAACGAGAAAAGAATTGATTTCAGTGAGCTTGCAACAGGAACTTATCTTTTAAAAATAACTACTGAAAAAGGAACGGATTTTAAACAGGTGGTAAAAAAATAACACTCTTTTTCAATAAAAAAGGTATATTTGATTCTACCCTGTAGTATTATCCAACAGCTAACCAAATGAAAACATTAAGCGCTATCTTTTTTATTACTCTATTCTGTCTTACCGTAAATGCACAAAATCCGGTAGAAACTTTAGTTTTGGAAGGAATAGAATACCACGATTCCGGCGATTTTGATAAGGCAATTGAAACCTACCGTAAAGCACTGGATATAGAACCCAACTCGCCGCTGGTGTTGTATCAAATTGCTTACGCCTATTTTGGAAAGGAAGATTATGAAAACGCAATTGCTTATTCTGATAAAGTTTTGATTCAAAATGGTGACCATATGCAAATGGCCTATATGGTAAAAGGTTCGGCATTGGAACTATCAGGAAATTTTGAGGAATCAAACGCATTGTTTGAAAGAACCATAAAGGAAACCGGCGAACACTATTTGCTCTACTTCAATTTGGGCATTAATCATCTAAAAGCGCGTAACTATAAAACATCTGAAATGTACATGCTTAAAGCACTGGGCCTTAATTTTTATCATGGTTCAAGTCACTTAAGCCTGGCCAAAATACAAATTGAACAAAACGAACCCATCAAAGCGCTTTTATCTGCACATTTTTTTCTTTTTTTGGAGCCTTCAACTCACAGATCTGAAGAAGCTTATGAAATACTCATAAATGCAATGAGTGGTAATGTAAGTAGAGATAAAGACTCGCCAAATAACATTACCATAAATTTTAACCCAACTAGTGACGACCCTTTTTCCTCGGCATCACTGATGCTTTCACTGCTGGAAGCCTCAAAAACTTCTGAAAAAAATGTAGGAAAAAGTGAAATTGAACTATTTACTGAGAACACCGGTTCCATTTTTAAGATTCTTGGAGAACTTAACCGCGACGGCTATGAAAGTATTTGGTGGAATGAGTACATTCCTTTTTTCTATGAAATTGCTCTAAGTGAACATTTGGAAACCTATTGCTGGTATATTATGCATATGTTTTATGAAGAAGCATACAATCAACTCGTGGAAAACGAGCACAAACTGGATGCATTTGCTCTTTGGCTGGAAGAATAAGCGTTCAAACCACAACAATCAACAAAAGCCTTTCACCTTCTCGGCTTCAGCCATTGTTGTTTAATGCAATAAAATAAAGCAATTCTTAACTTCAACACCTTTTAGTTAATTCCCTAATATCCTGAAACCCGGTGCTTTTTTAAATGAAAGGCACGGGAAATATTAAACCCAAAATGGATATCTCCCTTAAAAAAATCTGAAGTGGTTTCAGTAATAAAAGCTTTTTCTATCATAGTGTTGGCATTGGAAAACATCAATTGAAAAACATGACCTCCCGTTTCAATATCCAATGCAATGGCAAATGCGTTTTTAGTATCTATGGACTTTAAGGGATTTATGGTATAAAAATATTCTGAATTGATAGAAATCTGTCTCGTTAATTTAAACCGCATCCCGGCGCCCAACGCAAATATGTCGTGAGGGTCTTCAGCAATTCTAACTGAATTTCTGCGAATGTATGTGGGGGTAAGCTGTAAACTGAATTGCTCATTAAACTTTCGTGCCACCAGTACCTGTGAGGTGTAAAACAAGCGGTCTTCAAAGTTGGGTTTATTGTCCGGCGGATAGTCTTTAAGTGTTTTTCTGGCGATACTCCCAAAAAGAGACACACTAACGGGAATGGGGCTGTCCCCAGTTCTTTGATTGAGCAGTTTATATTTTATGAACCCATCATAGGTCTTTTCAAAAGAGCTTCTTCCCAAACCCAGCATAATGTTATCTGTTAAGCCATATTCAAGAGCCATCCTAATATTGGACTGGTCCAATCCAAAAAGTTCCTCTACCCCATCACTAATTTTACCAAACCTGTGTGAAATAAAAAACTCCAAAACCCCTGCCTTACGGTTTTCAATAGAGTGACCGTTAATGATTCGGGTGCCTTTAAATGTGGCATATACATTGGGGTCTACAGCGGGTGCTTCCTGCAGTAAAATATCCATCAAATCTTGCGCATTGCATAAAATGGGGGATATTGAAATAATAAAAACGAAAATCAGCTTTTTCATTGCTTGGTTTATTGATAAGGTTCGTGAATAAAGTGAAAACTAACTTCTACTTCGCGGGCGATATTTCGACGCACAATAGCCGGTATCCTGATATTATAATCTGCAACAGTAACCATGAACTTCCCTCTTAAAACGATCGTTTCCTGTTCAAAAGTAATTCTACTTTCTATTACCGTGGGGTGAGTTGCGTCTTTTATCGTAAGGTCTCCGTGTATAATGGCAACTGCCACATCACCATTTTTGATGGCGTCAAGATTGGTAATTTTACCGCTAAAAAAGGCTTTGGGATATTTATCTGATTCCACATAGTTTTCATTAAAATGCTCCTGCATCAGAGCCTTTTCAAAGGTAAACGACTTCATGAGCATAGTGATGGCTATTTCTCCGGTTTCAAAATCCAGTATGCTCAACACTTGATTATTGTCGGCTTTTATGTCCTCTACAGGTGTGTGTGAAAAAAAAGAAACATACCCTTGCCTTGTGAAATATTGATCTTGTGCCTGAGTTTGAAATACACAACTTAAGGTTACCCAAAAAAATAAAATAGAATATTTCATTTTAGTCAACTATTACAGCTCTTACAAGCATTACATCCATTAAAAAGCCGGTACATATACCCCGGATGTTTATCTCTTTACCCTTTTCAAGTCCAAGTATTTTTTTGTTTTGAGAGGGTTCCATGGTGCATATTACAGCTCCAATTGTTCCCGGTGCTTCCAGCGTAATTACACTATTGCCGTTGTATGTAGATATTGATGACACTACACCTTCAATTTGTAGTATTTTATCAAGATACTTTTCGTTTGCCTGTTGCTCATCATTTTCAAATTCTGAAATAATCTCGCCGGCAGTAAGAACATATTCAGGCGAAGCTTTAAAGACGTCGGTATGGGGTTTATTGTACATTTTAATAAAAACAAATGAAACGACTAATATACCTATAAGAATCGCGATTCCTGTAATGTATAAAAACCGTCTCATTTGATTATTTTTATTTTTTTTCATTTTGTACAATTACTCCTTAACAACTTTAATGGCTTTTGTTGCGCCGTTCTCAAAAGTGGCTTTCAGTAAATAAACTCCTTCGGCAAAATTGGAGAAGTCAAGCTGAATGGATTGCCGGTTAAAATGATCTCCCAATATCTTTTGCCCTCTCAGATTAAATACCTCAACACCTTCTATTATGTATTGAGATTCAAGCATCAGGATTTCTGTGGTCGGGTTTGGATAATAATTTAATCTAATCCAGTCATTATCTGAAACATTCATACCCTCATCTGTAGTGAAAGTAACCATTTCAAAATCACTGATGATAATAGGTGTCATGCTGCACACCGAAGCCATATACAGGTCGTAAGTGGTGTCAGGCTGGAGTTCGTCAATAGTAGCTGAAGTTACACCTACATTATAAAGTTCTTCGGCAACGTGATTATCCACAAAAGGTATATTACCTGTAAGTACGATTATAGCACCATAACCCAAAACATTTCCGGTGTTTGCAGGCTCTGTCCAGCTGAATGACACGACAGTTTCTGTAACATTGTTTATAGTTAAATTGGTAAGTGCTTCACATTCTTCCTCTTCGGTCATAAAATGCAACGGGCTTGAAAAATTGCTTTCAACACCCATATCACACAGTGTTTTTACATAGGCCATATACATGGTATCAGGTGTCAAACCGGATGCAGTTGCTGTGATAATTCCCGTGGCTGTACTACCTTGAGCAACCGGCGGATCGGTGTTGGGGTCATCTCCCATCAGCATCACTACCCAATTGTATCCACCGGTTTCATCGGGAGATGCTGTCCATGAAAAATCGGCAGTGGTGTCAGTTACACCGTTTAATGTCAAATTGGTTGGGGCGTCGCAAGTTGCAACTGCCGGAGGCGCACATGTAACGTCGGCTTCCCACCCTTGTAGCGTTACAGAACTGTCTGAACGAAATCTAAAAGTTATTGCTCCTGAGGAATGGGAAGAAGTGAACGAGTCACCAATAGAAAGTAAACTGTTAGGGTTTGAAGGAGGGGTTCCATTGGCCCTGCCGCATAAAGTGTTGGCAATAATAGGAAATGTAATATCCGGCCCGTCATAAACGGTTAAAAAATCCCAACAACCTTCTTGTGTCCCTACACCGGTTGCGGTTTCAATATCTACAAACGTAAAGGTAACAGTAACCACATCACCCGGTGTATCAGGATGAAAAGTCCAAGCTATGTCTTCATTGTTACTATAGTTTCCGGTGGGGCCTCCTGTATCATAGAACTGACTTCCACAGTCGCTTCCGGGTGCTGTATCTGTCATAAAATTCAAAGGCCCCGCCCAAATACTGGTTGTGGTAACCCCGCAATCAGTCTGCACAAAGAAATCATAGTGGGTGCTTGCAACCAGCCCGGTTGCCATAGCATTGTTGACTCCTGTCAATGTGTTTCCCATTTGTACGGGAGTATTTGCGTTTGGATGTTGACCAACTGTCATCACTGCCCAATTGTACCCTCCGGTTTCGTCAGGTGAGGCTGTCCATGAAAAATCGGCAGTGGTGTCAGTTACACCGTTTAATGTCAAATTGGTTGGGGCATCACAGCTGCCGGCAGCCAAGACCGTAATTGTACCGTCCATACTACCCGGATGAATACTACAGCCATAGTCAAACACAACTGCTGTATTAAAAGTAAAGGAGTAAGTATCATTATCACCCAATATCCCACTGCCAAAACCTGCGGGCGCATTGGGGTCACTACTGGTAACATCATGAGGCATCCCAATATCAACATTGGTCCATTCTATGGTGTCACCCACATCAATGGTTATGGTAGCGTTGGCACCAACACTCAAATCCCAATCAATAAAATGAGTAGTTTGTGCTTGTGTAAAGCAAAAAACCAAACTCAATAACAGTAAAGTAAAGTAATTTTTGTTCATTTTGTTTGTATTAATAGTTTCAACTCAGTTATAATAATTTATTTAATCACAACTAATAACAGTTATGGTTCCAAACATGGTGGTGGGGTGCACTGAACAGAAGTAGTTAAATGTAACTGCCTCGGTAAAAGTGTATTCATAAACATTCCCGATACCGGTCAATATAGCACTGCCAAAATCAGTGGGGGCGTTGGGGTCGGCACTACTTACATCATGGGCATATTGTCTTCTGCCCATATCCACCGCACAGTATCACCCGGTCTCAGAATAACACTTGCATTTTGCACACTCACGTTCATCATCCAGTTGATTTCGTGTACTTCCGGATCGGTGTCACAATTGACATCCGGAATTTCCTCTACATTTTTCGAACAGGAAAGAAGTATTACAGACATTAGGAAAAAACAATATAATCGTTTCATTGTAATGATAATTTAAAAGACAACCACGCTGTCTATTTTTTAATGATTTTAACCACTCCTGATTGATTCCCGGCAGTTACTTTCACAAAGTAAATTCCCGGTGTTAACCCAGACATATCAAGCTGAAGGAGATTTTTGGAATCTATTTCCTCTCCTGATACCTTTCGCCCTTGAGGGGTAAAAATCTCGTATTGACTAATTGGAAACAAAGAAGTAATAACCAGATAGTCACTGGCAGGGTTTGGGTAATATTTTAAGTTTTTCAAAAATTTATCTTCTACGCTCATTGCCGGTTCAACGGTAATAGTGCCGTTCATATCCGTTGGGTGTACAGAGCAACGATAGTCAAAAACAACAGCATTGTCAAACGTATATTCATAGACCGAGCCTATGTCTGACATAATAGCGCTGCCAAAATCACCTGGAGCATTGGGGTCGATACTGCTTACATCATGAGGCATTCCGTCTTTTCCCCATGTCCATCTAACAGTATCGCCTTCTTCAATCGTAACACTGGCATCCTGAACACTGATACCGGTAACCCAGGTAATATCAAAAGTAGTTTGTGCTTGCAGCACTCCGCTCAAAACAAGAACAAAAACGACAAGTAAAATTGTTTTCATAGTAAAAATTATATTAGTTTTATGGCACTAAATTACTGCCGGTTATACCAAATCGATTTAAAAAAGTATTTCAAAGGGAAATTTTTCCCCTTTAAAGGGAAAAAATCGATTTAAAAAAATAATCTACTATGAAAAAAGACCAACTCTATCTGTATATTTTTTTGGGGCTGGCTATGATTGTTACAGTAGTTAGCTACTTCGGCATGCAGTTTCTCTTTGAGGCATCAACTAATCAATTTTTAAAAAGTCATATTGAGTCGGGTAAAAGAGAAGCCAATGACATTTCAAATCTGGTTCATTTCCAACTTGAAAGCGGACTAACAAAAGAGCAGGTAATTAACAACCTTCAAAAAAGCATCGAGAACAAAACACCCCAGTCACAGTTTATAAGCATGCTGGATTGGTCGGGCAATCAAATTTGTCACCCAAATCCCGAAAAAGTGGGTACTCAAATAGTTGCTGACGAATCTTTTTTACAGCCGGTTTACAGTGAGATTGACCCCGATTTATTTTTTGATTTATTAAAAAACAAAAACGATAACAAGCATAAACAACCATCAGATTTTGAAGACTCTGCAACAGAAATTATTTATCTGTACCCGGTTAAAAATACCGACTGGATTATTGCTGCTCATGCAGACACAAAACTCATTAAAGAGGGAATGCAGCAGTTGAAAATTAATTTTATCCTGATCTATATCATTGCCGGAATAATTATTGTCCTTCTTTCTTTAATAATAGTTCGCATTATTGGCAGGCAGTATGAAAAAACACTGGAAATTAAAAACGAAGGCCTCTCGAAGGAAGTACTTTCACTATCCAAACTAAATAGCAATCTGGTTTCCTACAAAGAAAAAGTAGAAACTAAAGAAATCAATCCCAAAGACAAAGAATCCTCAGAATCAGAAAGTCATTCCAAAAAAAGGATATTGACTTACGTGAAAGACTTTCTAATTGCCGTTGACACTCATGAAATCAGTTTTATTTATACGGAAAACTCTATTACCTATATTTGCTGCTTGGACGGAAAAGTGTACAATAGTACAAGTAGTTTGGATGAGCTTTACAAAGATTTAGACAAAGCTTTGTTCTTTAGGGCTAACAGACAGTTTATTTTATCTATCAGTGCCATTTCCAAAATTTATAAATATGGCAACAACCAATTAAAAATAGAGTTGACTCAAAGGTCGCCCATTCCAATCATTGTAAGTAAAAATAAAGCCGCTGAATTTAAAACCTGGCTCTCTTCTTGATTTCACAAAACACTAATTGTTAAACCACTTAGAAAGAGAACTCAACTGAAAACAAAAAATCCTATCTGTTTCTCCAGAAAAAAGGCGTCAACAATATGAGCACGGTAAACAATTCTAAACGTCCCACAAGCATCAGAAAAGTTGCCCACCATTTGGCCAAATCAGGTAAGGAATCGTAGCTGTATACCGGGCCTAAATCACCCAACGCGGGGCCTACATTACCCAAACTGGAAGCTGCGCCACCTAACGCGGTTTGAAAATCAAGACCTAAAAAAGAAAAAACAGCTACTCCTGTAATAAACAACAAGATGTATAAAATAAAAAATGCGAGAACATTAAAAACTATGGACTGCGGAACAGCCCTTTGGTTGTATCTAACAGGCAATACAGCATTGGAATGAAAAGAGCGCTTAAACTCCATGATTCCGTTTTTGATGGTTATTAAGTGTCTAACAATTTTCATTCCTCCGGCTGTTGATCCGGCAGACCCGCCCAAAAACATTAATCCAAAAAAGAACATCGTTAAAAAGGGTGTCCACAAAGTGTAATCTGCAGTAACAAATCCGGTAGTTGTTATAATGGCTATTACTTGAAAAAGTGAATGTCTCACAGCATTTTCAAGTTCACCAAATGCCATGGAATGTTCAAGGGATGAAACAGACCAATCTGCCTGAAAATAAGTAATAACGGCCACCAAAATTGAAAAAACCAAAATAAAAGTGCCATACAATCTAAATTCTTCGTCACGTAAAACCCTGCTTATTTTACCTTTAAAAGCAAAATAACTCAGCACAAAATTTGTTCCGGCAATGAACATAAACAAGGTAATAATGTATTGAATCATAGGGTTATCATTCCAATGACCAACGCTGGCATTTTTGGTTGAAAACCCTCCTGTGGCCATGGTACTCATAGAGTGATTTACAGCGTCAAAAAGCGACATGCCTGCCAGTTTCAGCAAAATGGTTTCTATAATGGTATAGCTAAAGTACAACAACCAAAGCCGTTTGGCTGTGTCGGTAATTCGTGGATGCAGTTTGTCATTATTGGGTCCCGGTGCTTCGGCGGCAAAAAGCTGCATCCCGCCTATGCCCAGCAAAGGTAGAATGGCAATAGCGAGAACAATAATCCCCATACCGCCAATCCAGTGTGTAAGGCTGCGCCAAAACAAAATACTTTCAGGCAGAATTTCAATATCATTTATGATAGTGGCTCCGGTGGTAGTATAGCCGCTCATAGTTTCAAAAAAAGCATTGGTAAATCCGGGAATGGCCCCGGTAATCACATAAGGCAAGGTGCCACTGAAAGCCATAATGAGCCAGCCAAATGTAACTATAATGTATCCGGCGCGTTTTTTAATTTCTTTCTTGTGCTTTCGCGTAAGCATAAAAACCACAAAACCTGCTAAAACCGTTACCATTCCCGCTTTTAATACTCCATCAAAAGCATTGTCATTATAATAAAGCCCTACCAAAGCAGCCGCTAGCATCGACAACCCGTTAAACAATAAAAGCAACCCCATAAAATGGAAGATGATTTTAAAGTTTAAATTTTTTAAAAATGACATACTAATTGAAGAATTTTTCAACCTTGCTAATAGCATGCGGCAAACAACAAACCACCACACGATCACCGGCTTTAAAAATAAAATTGGGTATAGCTATAAGCCCCACACCGTCTCTGATAACACCACCAATTATTGCAGAGCGCGGAAAATCAAGATTTCTAACTGCTTTGTTTACTACAAAAGCCTTAGGCGAAATTACAAACTCCAACAACTCGGCATTCATATTGGGAAGTTTGGTCATGGCCACTACCTCTCCTTTTCGGATGTAGCGAAAAATATCATTGGCCGCCAACAGTTTTTTATTGATAAGCGTGTCGATGCCGATGGATTGTGAAAGCTGGAAATAATCCATATTTTCAACCAAAGCAATGGTTTTTCTCACCCCTTTGGATTTAGCAACCAGGCAGGACATAATATTGGTTTCACTGTTTCCTGTTACTGAAATAAAAGCATCCATATCACTAATGGATTCTTCCTCGAGCAGTTCCACATTGCGCCCGTCAGTATTTATAACTAAAATATTGGGAAGTGCATCGGCCAGGTCAAAAGCTTTTTGTTTGTTGCTTTCAATGAGTTTTACCTTAAAATGGCTTTTACAAAGTTCGCGTGCGGTTTTAAACCCAATTTTACTTCCGCCCAAAATCATCACATTTCTAATTTCTTCTCTTATTTTTCCGGTGAGCGTATAGAGCTCTTCCACTCCGTCGTGCGTGGTGAGAAAATACACCTGGTCGCCCTCTTTATAGACCGTATCTCCTCTTGGAATTAGGGTATATTGTGTGCCAAATCGCTGGATAGCAATGGGAATAAACTCAATGCCGGGATACACCTCAGCAGCTTCTTTAACTGTTTTACCCACAAAGGAAGCTGTGCGCGGCAGTTTGATGCCAAACATAGTCAAAGCTCCGTCTTCAAACTGATACATATTGCTGAATGCACTTTGATTGAGAAGCAACTCTATTTCAGAAGACGCCAAAGATTCCGGCGAGATTAACTCGTCAATTCCAAAGGCAGAAAAGCCAATTTCTTCTTTATTTTTTATCCACTCAGTATTGGAAATACGCGCTATGGTTTTTTTAGCGCCCATTTGTTTGGCAATAAAACAAGCGGTGATATTGGTGGTTTCACTGGAGGTTACACCAATAAGCATATCGGCTTTTTCCACCTGGGCTTCCTTTAAAACCGAAATGGAAGTACAATCACCTTTCAGAACTCTGATGTCCAGATGTCCTTCGGCATAAGAAAGGTTGTCTTTCACATTATCGATTAAAATAATATCCTGAGATTCGTAAGAAAGCAACTTGGCCAGATGAAATCCCACCTCTCCGGCTCCGGCGATAATAATTTTCATAAGTAATGATAGAAAAGAAACACAAAGTTAGTATATTTTTAACTCTCTGCATCGAAACATTTTAAATAAATGCAAGCCCAAAACAAGCAGCTAAAATGCTATATTTGCACAAATTTTTGAGATGAGCGAGAAAGTAACCCCTTATAAAGATTCCCAACTGAATAAAAAAAAGCAGGTAGAGCAAATGTTTGACAACATTTCGGGGAATTATGACGGTTTAAACCGGGTGATTACTTTTGGTATAGACCAAAAATGGCGTAAAAGAGTGGTGAAATATGTGGTAAACACCCGGCCTGAAAGTGTGCTTGATATTGCCACCGGCACCGGTGATTTGGCCATCAGCTTTTCAAAATTTGAAATTCCCCGCATTGTGGGTTTTGACCTTTCTGAAGGCATGCTTTCCATAGCCCGTAAAAAAGTTGAAAAAAACAAAGAGGCGCAACGGGTAGAGTTCATTCAGGGTGATTCTGAAAATATGCCTTTTGAAGACAACAGTTTTGATGCTATTACGGTAGCTTTTGGCGTTAGAAACTTTGAAACCCTTGAAATTGGCCTCGCTGAAATTTTAAGAGTTTTAAAACCGGGTGGTATTTTTGTAGTGCTTGAAACCTCTGTGCCTACCAAGTTTCCTTTCAAACAAGGATACAACTTCCACACGCGTTATCTGCTTCCGCTGGTAGGAAAACTCTTTTCCAAAGACAAAGTGGCTTACAGTTATTTGAGCGAAAGCGCTTCCGTTTTTCCTCATGGTGAAGACTTCAACAATATTTTGAGAAAAATCGGGTTTAAAGAAGTGAAAAATAAACCGCAGACATTTGGGGTTGCTAGTATTTATTTAGCTTCAAAATAGATTTATGAAGAATATTTTATTGGTGTTGTCACTGCTTTTTATTGTTGAAACTGCACAGGCACAACTTTTTTCCAGAGAAAGGCTGATTAACAATGAAAATTTTGACAAAGCACGTTGGAGTTGGGGATATTTTTTAGGATTTAACAGCTACGATTTCAAATTTGAATATATCAATGAAACCGGACAGCCGGACATTGAAGTACAAACTTCGGCAGGGTTTAATGTAGGGCTTATTGGCAATTTGAGGTTAAACGATTATTTTGACTTAAGGTTGGAACCCGGCTTGTTTTATACTGAAAGAAACCTTATTTATCCAGGCTTTGAAGAAGAGCGTGACTTTTTGAGAGAAGCCAAATCTACATATATTCACGTTCCCTTACTATTAAAAGTCTCCACAAAAAGAATAAACAACATAAAACCCTTCATTATCGGCGGGGTTTCAACATCTGTAAACCTCTCAAGCAATGAGCAGAATCCTGAAGACAATAGTGTGGGAAGGTTTAGAATGACCCGAAACACCTACTACTATGAGCTGGGATTCGGAATTGATTTTTATTTGTTTTACTTCAAGTTTACCCCTTCCATAAGAGGTGTATTTGCGCTAAGTGATGAATTGGTAAGAGACGAAAGCCCAAACAGCCCATACACTTCAAATATTGACAAAATGATGTCGCGCGGGGTGTTTATCAACTTTACTTTTCAATAGCGCGGTGAAACTCGCTTAAAATAATAGCGGCAGCTGTGGCAACATTCAAACTTTCGGTGAGTTGATGTTTTCCAAATTGAGGAATGGTAATTTTTTGACTGACAAACTTTTCAACCTGAGAAGAAATTCCCTTGCCTTCATTGCCTAAAACCAATACTGCATTTTCGGGAAGTTGTTGTTTGTAAATGGTTTTTCCGTTCATAAATGCCCCATAAACCGGCAAATTATTTTTAGCAGAAAGATACGCTTCCAGGCCGGTATATACAACTTTCACCCGTGCCAGTGACCCCATAGACGCCTGAACCACCTTGGGGTTAAAACAATCGGCAGTATCGAGTGAACAAATCAATTGTGAAACACCAAACCAGTCACACAAGCGGATGATTGTTCCTAAATTGCCCGGGTCTTGAATACTATCCAGAACAACAGTAAACTCATTTTTAACTGAGAGACTAAAATTTTCAGGAAGGTGAAAAACCGCCAGTGCGTCTTGAGGTGTTTTTAGGGCACTTATTTTTTTAAGTTCTGTTTCTGAAATAATGGCTGTTTTATTTTCTGAAATAAAGGGCAACATATTAGTTGAAAAAAGTGTTTGCAGCTTCCAGTCCGATTTGTAAAACTCGCTGATAACTTTTGTACCTTCGGCAAAAAATAACCCATATTTTTGCCTATATTTTTTTTGTTTTAAAGACGTTATTAACTTTATTTGATTTTTGCTTACCATGCAAAACTTGTATTTTTGAATAATTACTAATTGAGCCTTTTGAAATGCCCTTTATAAAACTTAAAAATCCAACATCTTGTAATTTCCTTTTCGGGCATTTCACAAAAATACCATTTCTATTACTATTTATCACTACGCTATTTTCGTGTGATGCCGTTAAAAAAGTACCTGACGGTCAATTTTTATTAACCAAAAACACGATTGTAGTTGACGGAAGTGAAATTAACGACAGCGGTGTCTACAGCCAAGTAATTCAAGAACCCAACGCCCGCTTGTTGGGCATCCCTTTAGCGCTTCACTTTTACAATCTGGCAAGTGAAAAGACAGACTCTGTTTATTATGCCCAATTATACAGAACACCGGAAAGAAAACGCAGACTCATTGCTATTTATTCCGAAAAGCAGGTAGATGAAATTGTCAACTACAAAGTGGGTTTCAATAATTGGATTAAAAATCAAGGTGAAGCCCCGGTTATTGTTAGAAACGACCGTACAGAAAGATCAAGAGCCAGAATTGAAGAATACTACAAAAGTTTTGGGTGGTTCAATGCGAAAGCCAGTTATGAAATTGTAAAAGATACTCTGAAAAATAAAAGAGCATCGGTAGTTTATACCGTAAACAGGCAAAGACCCTATACAATAGATTCCATTGAGAGAAGAATCGACTCGCCGGTAGTAGATTCTATTTTTAGATTGACAGAACAGCGAAGTTTGGTAAAGCCCGGAAAACAGTTTTCAAGAAATGATTTTGCCAACGAGCGCGACCGAGTTACCATTTTGATGCGAAATTCCGGTTTGTTCTATTTCAATCAGGAATATATTTCATTTATAGCAGACACTGTAAAGACCGGACAAAAAGTAAATATTGAATACCTTATCGGAAACCGAAATTTACAAAGGGGCGACACCACCCTTCAGGAGCCGTTTAGAATTCATAAAATTTCGCAAGTCAACATCATTACCGACTACACCTATGAAAACCGGAACAAAAATTTTCGGGATTCTATTGAATATAACGGCTACAAACTATACAGCTACGGTAGGATGAATTACAAACCCAAAGCCATTACCGATGCTGTATTTATTGACCCCGGAAGTATTTATAGAGATACAGACAGAGCTTTGACATACAATCATATAAGTGAGCTCAGAGTGTTTCGATACCCCAACATCAACTATCAGTTAGACCCGGCAGACACCACAGGCACAGACCTGATTGCAAACATCCTTCTTTCGCCCAGGAAAAAATATGGCTTGGGCTTTGACCTAGATTTTTCTACCTCAAATATTCAGGAATTTGGTGTGGGATTCAGCTCCTCATTTATAAAGCGAAATTTATTCAGAAGAGCCGAAATTCTTGAAATTTCAGGTCGCGGAAGTCTAGGTTCTTCCAAAGAAGTGGCCGACAGGGACAGCCGTTTTTTTAATATTTCTGAAGTGGGTGGCGACATCAAACTGGGGCTACCCCGAATTTTATTTCCGCTTAACACTGAAAATATTATTCCAAATTACATGTCGCCCTATACCAACATAAGTATTGGAGCAAGTAGTCAGTCAAACATAGGATTGGACAAACAAACCACCAACTTTATATGGAATTATAAGTGGAATCCGTCCAGAATTCACACATACCGACTGGATTTAATCAATATTCAATATGTTAGAAATCTCAACACCAACAACTACTTCAACGTTTACCGAAATTCTTTCAACCGCCTGAACAATATTGCTTTGGGAAGTATTACAGACAACTCCTATTTTAATCTCGACGAAAACAACAACCGCATCGACCTGATTATTCCGGAAGGCACCAGCGGATTCCTGAACGATTTCAACAACAACTTGGTAGGTGGCTTAGACGAAGATGAAACCCAAACCATTAGAAATATTGCACAGCAACAAGAAAGACTTACTGAAAACAACCTGATTTTTGCTTCCAACATCACCTGGATTAGAGACTCCAGAAAAAGTGTTTTTGACAACCAGTTTTCCAGAATTCGATTAAAATTTGAAGTAGCGGGTAATGTTTTATCAGGAATTTCATCCATGATTGGACTGGAAAAAAATCAAAATGGTAATTACGAAATTTTTGGTGTTAACTATTCTCAATACTCCAAACTGGACGCAGAATATGTGCGCTATTGGGAAGTCAATCGTCATACACAGGTTGCTATACGCCTTTTTGGAGGGTTGGCTGTACCCTATGGCAACTCAAATAGTATTCCCTTTACCCGAAGTTATTTTGCCGGAGGTCCCAACGATAACCGTGGCTGGTTGCCCTTCCGTTTGGGTCCCGGTGCCAGCGATTCAGGTGATGAGTTTAATGAAGCCAACCTAAAACTTGCTGCAAATCTTGAATACAGATTTACAATTTTAGGTGCATTTAAAGGAGCTTTGTTTGTAGACGTCGGTAATATTTGGAACGTTTTTGACAATGTGACCGATGAAAAATCAACCTTTGAAAGCCTTGACGATTTAAAAAATATTGCTGTAGGTTCGGGGTTTGGTCTGCGCTATGATTTTGGTTTTTTTGTCTTGAGAGGCGATTTGGGCTTTAAAACCTACAACCCCGCCAGACCCGAGGGCAGCCGGTGGTTTAAAGAATACAATTTCAGCAATGCGGTATTAAACATTGGTATAAACTATCCCTTTTAAGATTATAATTTTTACTTTTGTAAAATCATTATTCATATTAATACGTATGTCAAATCATAACATTCAACCCGGTGTTGCCACCGGAGATACCGTTCAGGAAATACACAAATTAGCCAAATCAAAAGGCTTTGCGCTTCCCGCAGTAAATGTGGTGGGCTCCAATTCTATCAATACCGTTCTTGAAACAGCTGCGGCTTTAAACTCACCTGTTATTATTCAATTTTCCAATGGAGGTGCACATTTTAATGCCGGCAAAGGTCTTTCCAATGACGGCCAAAAAGCAGCCATTGCCGGAGGAATTGCCGGAGCCAAACACATACACGAACTGGCAAAGGCTTACGGTGCCGTTGTGATTTTGCATACAGACCACTGTGCTAAAAATTTACTTCCCTGGGTGGACGGGCTACTAGACGCCGGTGAAGCACACTATAAAAAATATGGCACGCCCCTTTACAGCTCACATATGCTGGACCTTTCGGAAGAATCTATTGAAGAAAATATCGAAATCTCCAAGCGTTATCTGGAACGCATGAGCAAAATGGGAATGACCCTTGAAATTGAACTCGGTATCACCGGCGGTGAAGAAGACGGTGTGGACAATACCGGAGTGGACTCTTCAAAACTCTACACCCAACCCGAAGAAGTGGCTTATGCTTATGAAGAACTAATGAAAGTGAGTGACAAATTTACCGTGGCAGCTGCTTTTGGAAACGTACACGGCGTTTATAAACCCGGAAACGTAAAACTCACCCCCATCATTTTGAAAAACTCACAGGACTTTGTGCAAAAAAAATTCAATACCGGCCACAACCCTATTGATTTTGTTTTCCACGGCGGAAGCGGTTCAACCCTGGAGGAAATCAGAGAAGCCATTGGGTATGGTGTGGTAAAAATGAATATCGATACCGATTTGCAATTTGCATTTACCGAAGGCATCAGAGATTATATGGTCAACAATATCGACTATTTAAAAACCCAGATTGGGAACCCTGATGGCGACGATTTGCCCAACAAAAAGCATTACGACCCCAGAAAATGGTTGCGCGAAGGCGAAATCACTTTCAAAAAACGTCTGGAACAAGCGTTTAAAGACTTAAACAACATCAATACCTTATAAAAAATTTCAAATTTCAAATTTGTAATATCAAATCTCAAATTTGAAATAAAAGATGTGAAATAATAAATTTGAAATATCTATGGCTTGGTTTAAAAGAACAAAAAAAGGAATACAGACCCCAACAGAAGATAAAAAAGACGTTCCCAAAGGGCTTTGGTACAAATCGCCCACCGGAAAAATTGTCGATGCCGAAGAACTGGCCAAAAATTTCTATGTGAGCCCTGAAGATGGTTACCATGTGCGCATTGGCAGTAAAGAATATTTTGAAATTCTTTTTGACAACAACACCTTCAAAGAACTGGATAAAAACCTTTCGTCCAAAGACCCGCTTAACTTTACCGATACTAAAAAATACCTGGATCGTTTAAAAGAAGCCCAGGAAAAAACGGGCTTGAAAGACGCTGTGAGAACTGCTGTTGGGAAATCGATGGGTGAAGATTTGGTAGTGGTGTGTATGGATTTTGCGTTTATAGGCGGCTCTATGGGTTCGGTTGTGGGTGAAAAAATTACCCGTGGAGCCGATTATGCTTTAAAGAAAAAAATTCCATTGGTTATTATATCAAAAAGCGGCGGTGCCCGAATGATGGAAGCTGCTTTTTCACTGATGCAATTGGCAAAAACTTCTGCCAAGCTGGCGCAGCTGGCCGATGCAAAAATACCTTTTATATCGTTGTGTACAGACCCCACCACCGGTGGTACAACTGCATCATTTGCTATGCTGGGCGACATCAACATTGCAGAACCCGGAGCGTTAATTGGCTTTGCCGGCCCCCGTGTAGTGAGAGACACCACAGGTAAAGAACTGCCCGAGGGCTTTCAAACAGCCGAGTTTTTATTAGAGCACGGTTTTCTTGATTTTATCACCAAAAGAAAAGACCTGAAGAAAAACATCAACCTCTATCTGGACTTGATTCTCAATAGACCGATTAGAAAGGCGTCTTAAAATTAAACAGGAATAGCATTTTATTTCCATTTATATTTTCTATATTTGCGCCCTGATTACCAGAGCGGTAATGTTTACATAAAAATTATTTAAATAATATTGGCATGTACCCAACAAAAGAAGACAAAGCAAAAATTTTTGAAAAGCACGGTAAGTCTGCAACAGACACCGGCTCAGCCGAAGGTCAAATCGCCCTTTTCACGGCAAGAATCGAGCACTTATCAGCTCACTTAAAAAAGAACATTCACGATTACAACACAGAGCGTTCACTAGTAAAACTGGTAGGAAAAAGAAGATCATTACTTGATTACTTAATGAAAAAAGATATCAACAGATATCGTGAAATCATTAAAGAATTAGGTTTAAGAAAATAATTTTCAGGGGGCTTTATGCCCCCTTTTTTTATATTCAAAATATTAAGTACAAGACAAGATTTTGAAATAGCAATAATTTGCCGGAAAATCAGCTTTACCCATACCCTAAAGGGATTCTGATTTTCCTCGATTCACCCTTTAGGGAGGGGAAATAAATCGAGGAAAATCCTTTAAAACTGAATTTCGTCGCGTACTTTGATAAAATCCCTATCTTTGGGAAAATTCTGAAAAAGCTACACTTTTAGTTTTTCATTGGTCAACACTACTACACAACACAACGACCATTGTATAACCAAACAAGCAGTAACGCTTGTTTACTATTAAATTATTTATGATACCAAAAGTTTACAAAGAGGTCATTGACCTGGGTGACGGCAGAACCATTTCTCTCGAAACCGGAAAATTGGCAAAACAAGCCCATGGCTCTGTAGTTGTGCAAATGGGAAAAGCCATGATGCTGTGTACCGTTGTTTCCAACTATACGGCTTCAACCGCAGATTTTTTTCCGCTAACAGTTGATTACCGTGAAAAATTTGCGGCTGCAGGGCGCTACCCCGGTGGTTTCTTTAAAAGAGAAGCACGCCCCAGCGACGGCGAAGTATTAACTATGAGAATTGTGGACCGCGTGTTGCGCCCTTTATTCCCTTCAGATTATCGATTTGAAACGCAAGTGATGATTCAATTGATGTCTCACGACGACGAAGTGATGCCCGATGCACTGGCAGGGCTTGCTGCTTCTGCCGCAATTCAGCTTTCTGATATTCCTTTTGAATGTGCCATTTCAGAAGTGAGAGTGGGAAGAATCGACGGTGAGTTTATCATCAACCCCAGCAGAAGCCAGTTACTGGAGTCAGATGTGGATATGGTGATTGGTGCTTCTATGGATTCTGTGATGATGGTGGAAGGCGAAATGAAAGAAATTTCAGAAGAAGAAATGGTTGAGGTGATTAAATTTGCCCACGAAGCTATCAAAAAACAAATTGAAGCACAGGAACGCCTGGTTGCCGCAGTTGGTAAAAAAGCCACCCGCGAGTATGAAGCTGCTCCTACTGATGAGGAATTACACGATAAAATTAAAGCAGCAGCTTATGACAAAATCTATGCTGTAGCGAAAAGCGCACTAAGTAAGCATGAACGCAGTATGGCATTTTCTGAAATCAAAGACGAAGTCATGGCTTTATTTTCGGAAGAAGAACTGGAAGAAAAAGGCAGCCTAATCAAAAACTATTACTATAAAGTAGAAAAAGAGGCCGTAAGAGAGTTAACGCTTGCCGAAGGATTGCGCCTTGACGGTAGAAAAACCACAGACATTCGCCCTATTTGGTGTGAAGTGGATTATCTGCCTTCAGTTCACGGTTCTTCTATCTTCACCAGAGGGGAAACACAAGCACTGGCAACAGTGACCTTAGGAACTTCCAGAGAGTCCAACATCATCGATATGCCCACGCATCAAGGTGAAGAAAAATTCTATTTACACTACAACTTCCCTCCTTTTTCAACCGGTGAAGCTTACCCCATCAGAGGAACTTCCCGACGTGAAATTGGTCATGGAAACCTGGCGCAAAGAGCCTTGAAAAATATGATTCCGGCAGACTGCCCTTATACGTTAAGAATTGTTTCTGAAATATTGGAATCTAACGGTTCATCATCGATGGCAACCGTATGTTCAGGAACCATGGCGTTGATGGATGCCGGTATTCAAATGATTAAGCCCGTTTCAGGTATTGCAATGGGATTAATTTCAGACGGCGAGCGTTTTGCGGTGCTATCAGATATTTTAGGAGATGAAGACCACTTGGGTGATATGGACTTTAAAGTAACCGGAACGGCAGACGGAATCACAGCTTGCCAGATGGATATGAAAATTAAGGGGATGCCTTATGACGTAATCATTCAGGCTTTAAAACAAGCCCGTGACGGTCGTTTACACATTCTGGAAAAACTGGTTGAAACCATTGCCGTACCTAATGCAGAGGTGAAACCACACGCTCCAAAAATTGTAACTACCACCATTCCAAATGCATTTATTGGTGCCTTAATCGGTCCCGGCGGAAAAGTGATACAAGAACTTCAAAAAGCAACCAAAACTACCATTGTTATCAATGAAGACCCGGTAACTGAAGAAGGAATTGTTGAAATTCTTGGAACAGACCAAAACGGAATTGATGCTGTACTTGCCAAAATAGACTCGTTGATGTTCAAGCCTGAAGTGGGCGGAACCTATGAGGTAAAAGTCATTAAAATGCTTGACTTTGGAGCAGTTGTAGAATATACTCAAGCACCGGGCAATGAAGTATTGCTACACGTTTCAGAACTAGCCTGGGAGCGCACCGAAAATGTTTCGGATGTGGTGAAAATGGGTGATGTATTTGAAGTCAAATACTTTGGCCTGGATCCAAAAACACGTAAGGAAAAAGTTTCGCGTAAAGCGTTATTACCAAAACCTGAAGGTTATGTTGCAAGACCACCACGTGAAAGAAACGACAGAGACCGCAATGACCGTGGAAGAGATTCTAGAGGTCGTAACGACAGAGACAGAAAGCCGAGAAGGGATTAAATTATTTTTTGAACTTATAAACAAGCCCTATTTCATTAATTTGAGATAGGGCTTATTGCCTATAAACTATTCCAAACATTAAACTTTGTGAGCCAAAATTTTTCTCTAGTTTTTCATTAAACAATCCATAAGGCGACCATTGGTAGTGAGCTTGTATGCCTAGGTTTTTATAGTTGAGCTTGATGCCTTGTGACAAATAAAAAGTAGTTAAAATTTCATTGGTATGTTCGCCTTCATCAAACTGCAAGTCATTTGGAGCTTCATATACATTTAATGCCAACCCAATTCCTGAATTCCATTCTACACTTGTTCTATTTGTCATACGTGACAAAGGGATAACTTTTGCAAAGCGCGCCCCAATATTTATAGCAAAATATTTAGACTTATAATTTACAATGGAATCTCGGTACTTAAATTTTGCATCTGATGGATTTTTTAAAATAAAGAAGTTGAAACCAATATCTATATAATCTATAGGAAACATTTTTGATCTATACCAAAACCCAAAAGAAGGAGATAGTTCAAACCTATCAGCAAGGTTTCCAATTGGCATTACAAACCCAGCTTCAACATAAAACCTCTCAAAGTCAGTTGTCAATGAATCTGCTGGAGTTTGCGCATTGGATGGACAAAATAGTAGGGTAGTTAAAAATAGTGCTATTAATACTTTCATCTGTTCTTTTTTATTTATTTTTAATAGGTCAGACCTGCCTTTGCCGGCAGGTGGAATGCCTAAAGAACATATCGGTTGGTGTACCAAAATGGTTATTGGGCATTTCATATAATTACCAGTTTATAAAAGGCAGAGACCTTTTGTTATTGATATTCCACAGCCCAATTTGAGGCCCTTCAGAGTTTGATCTGTTAAAAACGCCAACTTGCAAACCATGATTATTTCCTGTTTGATTAAAAACACCCACAAGCACACCTTTCAACTCATAGGACTGATTGTAAACCCCAACTGTAGAGCCTTTTAGAACATTATTTGCATTGATCATTCCAATAGAAAACCCAACTTGATTATTGACAATTGTCCATACAGGAGTTATTGAAAACCCTTTAAAATCTTTAAATATATTAGCTAATGAAATATTTAAGCCGCTCATACTTGTTGGTGTGAAAAAACAACCTGTGCTTAGGTTAACTCCACGGAGTTTCAAATTTGGTGAGCCATCAAAAAAATCTAATCTAAAATGCGCTTCTGTTCCTTTTATGCTGTCCGGCACTTTGCTATTTTTAATAACATCATCTAAATGCATAATTGCAAAAAAGCCTACCAAAGCCCCTAAAGCTGGAGCCGGATTAGCTTCTATGTTTAGTCCGTTGATGGTTTGTTTGCTAATATTCTTATTAATGATATGACCCAAACCAAAAACCAACCCGTTTACGTTATCAACTTTTTTTGAAATTGGTGATAAACTAAAAATTTGTGATTGTTTATTTAAGGGTTCAACATAAGAAACTCTGATAGTATCTTGAGCAATTATACTTTGCATCATAAAAATAAAAATCCATAAAAAAGTAGTTTTCATAATAATTAGTTTAAAATTACACCACAAACATATCGCAATAATCACATCTGTATTTGTAAAATTCAATTATTAAAATTTATATATTTGTGATTATCGCAAATCATGAAACACCAAGAACTACTTCTAAAAGCTATTAGAAAACAAATACCAAAATCATATTCGCTTATAGATGAGATAGCATCTGTTTTGAACATCAGCTATGATGCGTCTCACAGAAGGGTTTCAGAAAAAAGTAAATTTTCAATTGATGAAATGGTCCAATTGGCTAATCATTTTAATATCTCTCTCGATTATTTATTTTTAAAGGAAGAAAAAGTAATTGTGGAGAAAACAATTGAAATAGAAACACTGAATGATATGTTGGCTTATTTCAAAAAGTCAGCTGAAAACATTGCGCTATTAACCAAAAACTCTAACGCCACACTTTACTATTCAGCCAAAGATATTCCATTGTTTTATTTTATGGACAGCACCATTCTTTCTAAGTTTAAGGCCTATGTGTGGTTAAACTTGCTAAACCCCAGCCAAAACAAAGTAAGTTTTGAGGATTTTGTAGTTGATGAATCTTTTTTGGAATATATGCAAAAACTGAAACACATATATGAAACAGTAAGTGTTAAAGAAGTGTGGAACGACACTACAATAAACAGCAGTTTGCAACAAATTTTATATTTCTATGAAGCCGGAATGCTCAGCCTTAAAAGTGCTAATGCTCTTTGCAAAGATTTAAAAAGAATCATCACATTGATACAAGAAAAATCCAACAAAACTGACGGGAATTTTTCAATATATTACAATGAACTTATCTTACTTAACAACAATATGCTTATTGAAACTGATGAGAGGCTCACCATGTTTGTGCCCTATACATTACTTGGATATTTTATAACCGACAATGAATATGCTTGTAAAAATGTTCATCAGTTTTTTAACCAACAAATAAGCAATTCTAAAGCCTTAAATCAATCCGGTTTAAAAGAGCAAAATTTGTTCTTTAATCGAGCCAACAAGAAAATTGATTTTTATCAAGAAAGGCTAAATAATCAGGTAGATTTATTTTTTTAAACTTTTTTGTAACCTTTTGTAACCTCTTTACGTATAATTGGTATAACAAGATATACAAATCAAAATATCAGGCTTGCTACAAAATAAAGTTTACTGAAAAGACGCTTCCGGAGAAGCAAAGGTTTTAACTCAATAGTTGAAATTAGTGCGAGTTAATCCGTCAGTTCTGAATAAGTAAATCGGCTTTTGTAGCAAGTCTTTTTAAACTCTAAACCCTTTCAATGAGACAACTCAAAATTACCAAGCAGGTTACCAACAGGGAAACTGCTTCACTTGACAAATACCTACAAGAAATTGGAAAAGTTGACTTAATTACCGCAGACGAAGAAGTAGAATTAGCACAACGCATCAAAGCCGGAGACCAACGTGCTCTGGAAAAATTGACCAAGGCTAACTTGCGTTTTGTGGTTTCTGTGGCTAAACAATACCAAAATCAAGGGTTGACCCTCCCCGATTTAATTAACGAGGGAAATTTGGGATTGATTAAAGCTGCTCAACGTTTTGACGAGACTCGTGGTTTTAAGTTTATTTCCTATGCTGTTTGGTGGATTCGCCAGTCGATTCTACAGGCATTGGCAGAACAATCCAGAATTGTGCGTTTACCCTTGAACAAGATTGGGTCGATTAATAAAATCAATAAAACATACGCCTTTTTAGAGCAGGCTCATGAGCGTCCACCTTCTGCTGAAGAAATTGCCAAAGAGCTGGATATGACCATCAACGATGTGAAAGAGTCGATGAAAAACTCCGGCCGTCACGTATCGATGGATGCACCCCTTGTGGAAGGTGAAGACTCCAACCTGTATGACGTTTTACGAAGTGGCGAATCCCCCAATCCGGACAGAACCCTATTGCACGAGTCATTGCGCACCGAAATTGAAAGAGCACTTGAAACCCTTACACCCCGCGAAGCCGATGTAATTCGTCTTTATTTTGGACTGGGCGACCAGCACCCAATGACGCTGGAAGAAATTGGCGAGACTTTTGATTTAACCAGAGAGCGTGTGCGGCAAATCAAGGAAAAAGCCATCAGAAGACTGAAACACACTTCAAGAAGTAAAATATTGAAAACTTATTTAGGATAAATTTTATCCTTTAAGGAGTTCATAATAGGTTCCCAATATTGTGGGAATTTTCAGGAAAATTCCTTATATTACAGCAACAAACAGTTATCACTAACTGTTCGTTTTTTGATTGATGAATGAATCCCCGGCTGATTACCGGGGATTTTTCATTTCCGCGAAGGCGGAAATCCCGTCAATCAAGACTCCAAGCCTTTAAACTATACTCCCAATTTAATTCCCCAAAGACAAAATCTCTTTCCAAATACGCTCTGATTGATTAAACTTACAAATTAATTATACAGGCTTTTCACAATAAATTTTCTGCGATAATCAGCGGGATATTCTCACGCAGATAACCCAGAAGGCGCCTATAAAATATTAAGTTTTGGCTATTATGTCTTAAAATAGACAACAACAACCCCACTTCCACCTAACTTTAATATCTTTGCCAAAACAACAATTAAGATGAACATCAAAATAGCACCCTCCATCCTCGCAGCTGATTTTGCCAACCTCCAACGTGACATCGAACTGGTCAATCAAAGTGAAGCCCACTGGTTTCACATCGACATAATGGACGGGGTTTTTGTGCCGAATATTTCGTTTGGGATGCCTGTCTTGGAGGCCATTTCAAAACACGCTAAAAAAACAATTGATGTGCATTTAATGATTGTGGATCCTGACCGCTACATCAAAACGTTTGCAGATTTAGGTTCAAATATTTTGACCGTACACTATGAAGCCTGCACGCACCTACACAGAACACTACAAGCCATTAAAGCCGAAGGAATGCAGGCCGGAGTTGCATTAAATCCGCATACCAGTGTGACGCTGCTCGAAGATACCATCAACGATATTGACCTGGTGTGTTTAATGAGCGTAAATCCCGGTTTTGGTGGACAAAGCTTTATTGAAAACACCTATAAAAAAGTAAGACAACTTAAAGAAATTATCGAGAGAAACGGTGCTTCCACCAAAATTGAAATAGATGGTGGGGTCACAAGTAAAAACGCCTCCCAACTCGTGGAAGCCGGTGCCGATGTGCTGGTAGCCGGGAGTTTTGTTTTTCGTTCTGAAAATCCTTTGGAAACTATTGCCAATTTGAACATACAGGTGAATGGGTAACTATGAGCAGATGAAAAAAATACAGTAATCTAAAAATATATAGATTTACGGCACTTTAAATACCATATCGAGTTACAAGATGGTCTTCCATAATACTATGTCAAACCAAACTATTTGTGTCAAAAAGAGTCTGGCTTAATAAAATAACCAGAATCATAATTTTAGAACTCATCATTAAGGTTTCCTCTCCTTTACCTTTACCTCACAAATATTGCCTCACTTGGTAAATAAAAAACACCTTGACTATTCAGTATTTCCAGATACAACGAATCTTCGGTAGGGTTGTAGGTGAGACGTAAAACTCCTGAACCATTATGTGAAAAACTTTGGAAGCTACCCTCATATATGTGTGTTGAAACCTGTGATAATATGAGACAATAAGATGTTTCTTCTTCAACACAATCAACTTTTCCGCCATTATAAAAGACAGAACAATAATTGCCTTGTATTGCATTATTATTCATGCCAATTAGCGAATATGACAACTCAATTTCAACAATATGTTCTCCATCATTATATTGCCAGTTCCAATACCTGTAATATTTTGTGCATTGCAAATCGTCGTGATTATAAAAACAAATAATGTAATAATAAAATTTTTCATATGATTAGCAGTTTACGTTAGTAAAGTTATCGTTAGTTTTGTTTAAAAATTCATTAACTCTGTTTGTCCAACCATTAATAAAACGCTTTAATGTCCATTTATTAAGATCGGCCTCTGTAGCATTTGGGTTTTTATCTAAATACCTGTCAATGCTTCTTTGTGTAATATTATCATAATAGCTTTGTCGGTTAGTCTTAAAAAGGTTATACAAAACTATTTGATCTTCAAAATTATTTATTGCTGAAATTGATTGACTACCTATTACACCTTCAACAATTACATTAGAACCTAATTCATTCAATGTCTTTTGTAGCTTTTTAACAGCATTTCCTCCTGCATTTACATAAAAGTAAAACAAAAGCTATACAAATTCCATTAATAATAGCATCAACATGCCCTGAAAATCCTGCTTTAGCATGACTACTATTTATGATTAGATAGATGCCATTTTTCCCATTTAGTAAATTTGCTACTTGAGCAGAATTATTGGCATTTGTTCCTTCCACAGAGCAAAAATCCCGGCATTTAAACCGGAATTGTTGTAACAGATGAAAGCAGTTTTTGTTGGTGTAAAAGTGAAGTTATAAAATTCACATTATAAACCTGACTTAATGTCTTCAAAACTAACTTTTTTTGCAATATAGTAATAATCTTTATAAACATAATCTTCTCCGAAAACAATATAAATGTTATCTACATTGTTAAATAGTTCTATCAAACTGTCAAAATCTTTTATTCTTTTTAACTCCTCATAAGTAATGGAATTTTTTAGTTCTAAATCACCTATTAAAATAGGTTTGTTTAACTTGTTTAAGTTCTTATATCTGAATTCTAATTTTCTGTTATTAATCGTTCCGACAGTTGAAATATGTTTTTTTAACACACCATCTGGGTCAAGAGAAAAATGAAGGTCTTTAATGTTATCTTCAAGATTAAATCTATACAGTTCAATAGTTAAACTATCATTTCGAGACTCAATTATTTCGACTTTCGATGTTGAATCTAAGATGATGTAAATTTTTGTGTCTACTTGACAGTATGTGTCAAAAAGTATAAAAGAAAACAACTTAAATATCAAGAAACTCTTTTTCATGGACAATTACTATTAGCTGTTAAAATCTTATTTCTTATATCATTTATGTATAATAGTTGAGTTGGCGCAAATGAATAACTGTTTAGATAATCACCGAATTCAGATGTCCCTTCAAGACCAATCCAAGAAACTGCTCGAGCAATTTCTTGTTTCCAATTACTTAGACCAAAAATAGATATAGCTTCATTACTAAAACTTGCATTTTCATTTTCCCATTCATATTCATTCAAAATAAAAATCTCTAATTGATGCCTATATGTCTCAATATCAAAAACATTTTGAATAAAAATATCATGAGTCCAATTTTCAGTTAAAGTGCCATTTTGATTCATTGCACATATTAATGCAACAAAGCGATCTGCAATAGTAAGATTATTTAGATTTTGAGTATTACTAGGACAATTTACATTAAGGTATGGTTGACCATATTCATTAAAAGTAATCAGGTTTAAAGTTTCCAACTCACTAAACATATATGCATGAATTAATTCATGACACAAAGTAACATATTTCATTAAATTACTACCATTAATATCAATGGCGTTTTTATTAATAATAACTTGATAGTAGTTTGAATTTTGTGGAGTGCCTTTTGTAATTCCCCAATCTGAGCCGATATTATTATTCATACTAAATGTTAATTGCTTATTTGTTGATGAATTGAAATGGTTAAGTAATTTTGAAAATAAACTTGAAGAGTTACTTTTCATTTTTTCATGTACACATTCTGTTTCTGTATCGGTAAAAGTTTCATCATAAATTATTTTTGCATCAAAATCCACCTCACCGCCATTTTGCAAAGCATTAAGTGCTTCCACTGCAAACTGATAATTCTCCTCATTTTCCATTATCCACTCTTCTTGTTGAAAAGTTAAGGGTGGCTGCATCAAAGTATTAAGGTTGTGAATCACCATATAGTCAAAATTCGGCTCTGTGGGTATTTGTTGGATGATTCCTGGCCCAGTCCCTCCTCCTTCAGATCCACCTCCATTATCGGGCAATAG